>ERZ1026946.141-NODE-141-length-31739-cov-39.609866_pt1 | contig 31739 bp, 21 predicted proteins | sample MGYA00519460_ERZ1026946 | MGnify/ENA primary metagenome ERZ1026946 (study PRJEB26926, sample SAMN06164620) | human gut metagenome | biome: ENVO:00009003; feature: ENVO:2100002; material: ENVO:00002003 | host: Homo sapiens | place: USA | collected 2012 ...
GGGCTCGGAGATGTGTATAAGAGACAGGCATGCGCCCCCCGCCCCGGAGCGGCGCCGCCCCCCAAACGGCGCAAAAAAAAAGCGCGCCCGAACAGGACGCGCCCTCCCCTCAAAATCAAAAGGCTATTTCTCCCCGTCTTTTGAGGAATCTTCGGGCTTTTCCGAAGGAGCCGGCTTCTTGGGCTCGTCCTCCTTCATGGCGTCGCGGAAATTGTCCTCAACCTCCCTTGTCGCCTTCTTGAACTCCTGCATCGACTTCCCCAGGCCGCGCGCAAGTTCGGGAAGCTTCTTCGCCCCGAAAAGCAGAAGAATTATCACGAGAATTATTATGAGTTCCGTGTTCCCTATATTTAAAAAACCAAATATTTCCTTCATATTCCCACCTACACTATGACCGTTTTCCCCAAAATCAACACTTTTATAGAAGGGGGCAAAGCCCCCTTACGGAATGCGGCCCCGCCGCATTTCCTATCCCCCGCGACGTCTCAATCATGAAGCGCATGGCGCGGGGCAAAGCCCCCTTGCGCAATGCGGCCCCGCCGCATTTCCTATCCCCCGCGACGTCCCAACCATGAAGCGCATGGCGCGGGGCAAAGCCCCCTTACGGAATGCGGCCCCGCCGCACTTCCTATCCCCCGCGACGTCTCAACCATGAAGCGCATGGCGCGGGGCAAAGCCCCCTTGCGCAATGCGGCCCCGCCGCACTTCCCATCCCCCGCAACGTCTCAATCATGAAGCGCATGGCGTGGGGCAAAGCCCCCTTGCGGAATGCGGCCTCGCCGCATTCCGCGCGCCCGGCCCAATCTCAAAAAAATTGCGGAATCCCATTCTCCCAGGCAAAAAATCCGCAGGCCCTGCGGGGAGCCTGCGGAAACGGTTCGCCAGGCGGCGCACAAGCGCGCCGGCAAAGCGCAATCAGCCCTTCACCACCGTCCCGGACGGGACGACCGCGTTTTTTGTTACTATCAGCACGCCGTCGCGGACGTACAGGTCGCCGGACTCCCATCCGCTGGCCTTGCCGTCGGGGCAAAGCTCGACGTTGTCGCCTATGCGCGCGTTCTTGTCGATTATCGCATTTTTTATGCGGCAGTTCTTGCCTATGCCGAGTTTTGGCAGGCCCTTTTCGGCCGCCGCGAGCTTTTCAAATTCCGATTCAAACACGTCGGCGCCCATCATGACCACGTTTTCAAGCTCGCAGCCCTCGCGGATAACGGAGCGTATGCCTATCATGCACCTTTTGAGGCTCGAACTTTTTATCACGCAGCCCTCGGCGACGTTTGCGCGGTCGAGCTTGCTGGAAAAAATCTTCGAGCCAGGCAAGTATCGGGAGTGCGTGTAAATCACGCGGCTCTGGTTGTAGAAGTTGAACGGCGGGTTGTCGTCCACTAGCGCCAGGTTTGCCTCGAAGAACGCCCCGACTGTTCCGATGTCCTCCCAATAGTCGTCGAATATGTACGCGCAAAGCTTCTTGCGGCCGAGCAACCCCGGGATTATCTCCTTGCCGAAGTCGATTTCAGACCCCGACATCGTCTCTTCAAGCACCTTTGCCGAAAAGACGTATATGCCCATTGACGCCAGGCAGTAGTCGCGGCTCCTGTCCTTGAGGCCCTCCTTGAGCTTTTCGCCTATCACAAGCCCCCTTATGACTTCCGGGGACTTCGGCTTTTCCACAAATTCCGTGATATTGAGGCCGTCGTCAACCCTCATTATGCCGAGCTCCGGGGCGGCCGAAAGCGGCATCGGCTTCGCGGCGATGGTCACGTCGGCCCCGCTTTTCTTGTGCTGGTCGATGAGCTTTCTGAAATCCATCTGGTAGAGCTGGTCGCCGGAGAGGATGAGGTACAGTTCGCCGTCGGAGTGCTCGAAGTGGTGCATGTTTTTGCGGACGGCGTCGGCCGTGCCCTGGTACCAGTTCCCGCCGGAGTCGGTCTGTTCCGCCGCGAGGATGTCGACAAAACCCCCGTCGAACGGGTCGAATTTGTAGGTCTGCTGGATGTGCTTGTGAAGCGACGCGGTGTTGAACTGCGTAAGCAGGTATATCCGGTTGCAGCCGGAATTGATGCAGTTGCTGATGGGTATGTCCACCAGCCTGTATTTTCCTGCGAGCGACACCGCCGGCTTGCAGCGGGACTTCGTGAGCGGGTAAAGGCGGGTTCCCCGGCCCCCGCCCATTATAATGCTTATGACTTTTTTCATACTCAAATAAAATGCTGTGTTTATATCTATAAAAATCAATTCAAATCGCAGCCCGCCGACCCGTTTAACCGTATTTTAAAACGACAGGTCCGGCACTTCCACGTCGCGGGTGAGGATGGCGTCCCCTCCGCCGTCCGCGCCGGGCGGCGCCTCTGCGGCAGGCGCTGCCTGTCCGGCGGGTGCTGCCCTCCCCGCGCCGCGCTCCCCGACGACGGCGTTCCCGGCAAATACAACGCCTGTCACCGTCGGCTTGTCGGCGAAAAGCCCGGGGTTTTTCACAAGCGGGCTTTTCACGTAGATGTTGCCCGTCATCCTCACCCCCTCCGAATCGACCGCGTAAACGGCGCCAAGCATATGATTGCCGCGCCCGCGCGGTGAGGGTTCGGAAAACGTGTTTCCGGCAAAGGCGATGTTTTTTGATGAGGCCGCGAAGGCCGCAAGCCCGGACGAGCCCCTGAAGTCGTTGCCCTCGAAAAGCACGTCCCGAACGGCGGGGTAGGAGCTGGGCTCGGAATGCGGGCCGGGGCCCAGGCAGGCGCCGACGAACACGTCGCGCGGCTTGCCGGAACTCTCCGCGCCCGAGAGGTTCGGCGAGTCGAACTCGCAGTTTCTGACGACGGCGTTGGATACGCCGTAGCCCTCGCAGCGGGAGCCGGGCGAGCGCACGGCCTCAATCCTGACTGCGGCGTCCGCGTTCCTGAAAAACCGGCAGCCGTCAACCGTGACATCGCCCGCGAGAATGAGCAGCCCCGCGCCGCCGTTCTGGCGGAAAGTGCAGTCCCTCACTATCACGTTTTTAGTGCCGTAGGCGCGGTTCAGGAGCACGAAGCCGCCGAAAAACTGCGTCGGGATGGGGGAATCGGTCTCGATTTCCCACTGGCGCGCCCCGGGCTCGCCATGGGGCCTGATTGCCTTTACCTTAGAAACAAACCCCGTGGGCGAGTAGTCGGCGCGCAGAAGCTCGACCGGATCCCCCGCTGCGAAGGTCCAGCGGCGGCCGGACAGCAGGGAGCCGCGCCCGAGGGCCGTCGCAAAGTCCGTAATGTCGTGGATGTTTGCGCAGTCGCCCCCGGTGAACGAGAAGTCGCAGCCGGACATTTTGAAAAACCCCTTGGAGCGCGAAACGTTCAGGCCGTCCGATGTGCAGGTGACGGCGCGCTTTACGCCGTCGGACGGGATGCGCACGTTCACGTTTTCAAACTGCCAAAACGACTGCGCCCCGCCCACAGTAAACGCGCTGCCCGGGGTGGAGAACACGTTCACGTTCCGGAGGGTGAGGTGCCTGTTTGAAGCCATCTCGACGCAGTTCATATGGCGGTGGTAGTGGAGCATCCTGTACATCTGCCCCTTTTTGAAGCCGGCGGCCTGGCCCGCGGGCGGGTAGACCCTCAGCACCGACGGGGAGACCCACTTTTTCCCGACAGCGGCGCTCGAATCGTATGCCTCCCAGTAAAAGGACTTCCCCGGAGCGGAGTCGCGCGATATGGGGTCTACGGGCGAAAGCGACGCCACCCTCGGCTCCTCCAGCGGATACGAGGAGTAGTCCACAAATTCAAAATCGACGCTCTCCTCGCGCGGGCTTTCCCTGACCCCGGCAACCCTCACATAGCTGCCCAGCGGGTCGCGCTCCCAGTCCCAGTCTAAATTGAGGTTTTCCACTTTGACGCGCTCGCAGCCGGATATCCTCATGGAGCTTGAGGTTTTCCGCAGGAAGACGAGCGTCGCCCCGCCGCCGTCCAGGGTGAAGTCGCTCATGCCTTCCAGGGTTATAGGCTTTTCCTCCGTAACGCGCCATACGCCGCCTGCAATTGAGAGCTTTCCTATGCCCATCTCGCGGCATTTCTCTATGGCGCGGTTTAAGTCGGAGACAAACCGCGCGCCATCGGGGTCGCCCGGGTCGGGCGCAAAGAGCGTAAACACATCGCCGGAGGGGGCCGGGGCGTCAACCCCGAATTCGGAGGCCCCGGCGGGCGCCCCGGCGAAGGCGGGGGCGGAATCGGGCGCGGCGCGCGCAGAGGCGGGGTAGTAGTCGTCAAAATCCCCCCTCTCCACCACGATGTCGGAGATTTCGGCCTTCAGCGGGCCGTATGCGTGGGCCTGGAAGGACACCCTCCTGGAGCCCGGCGGGATTCTGAAGCGCAGGACCCCCGTGCTGAATTCCTCCGAGACTTCCGTCTCGGAAAGCGACGCCAGGTCAAGCGGCCCCTCGCGCTTCGGGTCCATGTCGCGCGCGCAGAACATCAAAACGCCCCCCGGCGGGAGTTCGGAAGCCCTGTATTTGAATGAAATCCTGTATTCGGCCCCGGGCTTCAGGTAGCCTTCGCGGGAATGGAACATGCGCGCCCACCGCCCGGCAGCCTCCCCGCCGGAAAGCGACGCGCTCCTGCCGTCGCCAGAGACGGAAACCATGGACTTGTCCCCGCCGAAAAACGACGCTGCGGAAATTTTCTGCTTCACCGACCTTATCTCGCCCGGCGCAGGCTCGTCAGATTCCTCCGCAGGCGGGGGCGCCGGTTCTGCGGGGGGCTCCTCTGCGGCTTTTTCCGGGGCCTGTGCCGGGGTTTGCGCCGGGGTTTGCGCCGGGGCCTGCGCCGCCCCCGCGCCCGAAGGCGGAAGGCCCGAAAGGTCCCCGAGACCCTCCGGGGCAATGTCGAAGAATGCTTCCCCGGCCGCGCTCCCCGCCGCGCAGGCGAGCGCGACCGCTGCGACCGCTGCCGCGCGCACTGCGGACGCGCATGACGTTTTTACCGGAAATTTTTCCATGTTATCCCTCCCCTGCCCGATATTTGCCTATAAACCCGGCGCCCCGGAAAACGGCCCGCAAAACAGCAAAGCCGCAGCCGAAAGCGCATGCGTGCAGTAAAGCCGCCTGCGGAGGTTTTGTAAAGAACATTCGCCCGCGAGCGGGCCGCGCGCCCGCAAAAAAACCTCCCGCAGCCCCCGCAGGGCAAAAAGATGCTTGCAAATCACCCGCCGAAAAAGGAATTTCAAGCCAGAAAAATATTCAAGAGATGACCGCACTAGACACGATAGCCCAAAATTCCGAACATTTCATCGGGGCCGAAGAGCTCGCCGAAAAACTCGCCCGGGGGGCGGTTCTCAGGGTGAAGCTGGGCGTCGACCCCACACGGCCCGACCTGACGTTCGGCCACATGGTCGTTTTCAACAAGCTCAGGCAGTTCCAGGACCTCGGCCACCAGGCCGTCCTCATAATCGGCGACTACACCGCCTGCATAGGCGACCCCAGCGGGCGCAGCGCCCTGCGCCCCGTGCTCACGCCCGCCGAAGTCGAGGCGAACGCCGAAACCTACCTTGAGCAGGCGTTCAAGATTCTCGACAAGTCCAAAACCGAGGTGCGCCGCAACAGCGAATGGTTCGGCTCGATGTCCTTCGGCGACATGCTGAACCTCGCCCGCAAGATGACAGTGGCGCGCATGCTCGAACGCGACGACTTCGCCAAGCGCTACGCCTCGCGCACGCCGATTTCGATAGTCGAATTTCTCTACCCGCTCATACAGGGCTACGACTCAATAATGGTGAAAAGCGACGTCGAGCTGGGCGGCAGCGACCAGCTCTTCAACAACCTCGTCGGCCGGGACCTCCAGCGCGAGGCCGGGATGCCCGGGCAGGCGGTGCTGACAATGCCCCTTCTGGTCGGCCTCGACGGCGAGAAGAAGATGTCCAAAAGCTACGACAACTACATCGCCTTCAACCATTCCGCCCGCGAGATGTTCGGCCGTATAATGTCGGTTTCAGACGAGACGATGTGGAAGTACTACCAATACCTGCTCCTGGCCTCGCCCGGAGAGGTCGAAAAGCTGAAGTCCAGCCACCCCATGCAGGCCAAGAAGGACCTCGCGCGCACGCTCGTTTCCAGGTTCCACGGCGAAGACGCGGGAAGGGCGGAGCTTGAAAACTTCGAGAAGGTGTTCTCAAAAAACGAAATGCCCGACGAGATGCCGGAATTTTCCTGGGGCGCACTCACCGCGCTCGGGGAGGACACCGTGCAGAACCTCATGGCGGCCACAGGGCTCTTCCCCAGCAAGAAGGAGGCCCGCAGGCTGGTCGAACAGGGAGCCGTCAAGCGCGACAACGAAAGGGTCTCAGACCCGTCCGCCTCCGTCGCGCGCCCCGCAAAGCCCACCGTGATACAGGCGGGAAAGCGCATATTTTTCAGGATAAACCCGTGACAAGGCGCGGCGCGCCCCGGGCCTCCCGCGCCCGCCGCGCGCCCGCACGGCCCAATGCCCCCCGCCGAGAGCGCAAAACTGGAGGGCGTCGTGGAGCGCATAGTTTTCTTCAACGAGGAAAACCAGTTCTGCATCGCCCAGATAAGGCCTACGGCGAAGTCCGGAAAGGCCGGGGAGACCGTGACCGCAACAGGCGTCATGCCGGGGCTCGAGTGCGGCGAAACGGTGCTGCTTGAGGGCGAATGGACGAGCCACAGGGCCTACGGGCCCCAGATAAAGGTGTCCTCTTTTGAAAGCCGCCTGCCCTCCAGCGTTTACGGCATCGAAAAGTTCCTGGGCTCGGGAATGATAGCGGGCATAGGGCGGGAATACGCAAAGAGGATTGTCGCCCGCTTCGGCGAGGACACCCTGAAAGTCATAGACCACGACTCCGCGCGCCTCACCGAAGTCGGCGGCATAGGCCCCAAGAGGGCGAAAAAAATAAAGGCGTCATGGGAGGAGCGCAGGTGCCTCCGCGACGTCATGATATTCCTGCAAAGGTACGGCGTGGGCGTGGGGACGTGCCTGAAGATAGTGCGCCGCTACGGGGCGGACAGCCCGCGCGTCATACGCGAGGAGCCATACCGCACCGCCCGCGAAATAGACGGCATTGGCTTTAAGACGGCCGACGTCATAGCCCTCAATTCCGGAGTGCCGAACGAGAGCCCCCAGCGCGTGGAAACGGGGATACTGTACGCGCTTTCCGAATTCGAGGCGGACGGGGACACCCGCGTGCCCGCCGGGGAGCTTGAGGCCAGGGCGGCCCGCATGCTGGAAATAACTTCGGAAAGGTGCGCGGAGGGCATCGGCGCCCTGCTTAAGAGGGAGGAGGCGAAAATCGTGTGCGGGGCAAGCGTCCAGTCGGCGCGGCTGGACTCCGCGGAGCGGTCAATCGCCCAGCACCTCAAAAAAATCGCCCTCGGCCCCCGGTCGCTGCCGCCGATAAAGACGGCCGCCGCCGTCGGGTGGGCCGAGCGGCGCATGGGCGTGGAGTTCGCCCCGGAGCAGGCGGGCGCAGTCGCGGCCGCGCTGGAATCCAAGCTTAGCGTCATAACAGGCGGCCCCGGGACGGGCAAGACGACCATCCTGCGCGCATTGTGCGACATACTGCGGGCCAAGCGCGTGAAGGTGGCCCTGGCCGCCCCTACGGGACGGGCGGCGGCGCGCATGTCAGAGTCCGCCGGCATGGAGGCCGCCACGATACACCGGATGCTGGGCTGGGACGCCCAGAGGGGGCGCTTCCTCCACGACGCCCAAAACCCCGTCGACGCGGACTTCGCCATAATAGACGAAAGCTCGATGCTTGACACGCGCCTCGCCTCGGCCGTGTTCGCAGCCCTTCCCGAACGCGCGTCGCTTGCCCTGGTGGGCGACACAAACCAGCTCCCGAGCGTCGGCCCCGGCAACGTGCTAAAAGACATAATCGCCTCCGGGTGCGCCGGCGTCACGGTGCTCAGCCGCATTTTCAGGCAGGGCGAGAGGAGCCAGATAGCGGTCGCCGCCCACCAGATACTGGAGGGCAGGCGCGGCATAGACGGCCTTGAGCCCCGCCCGCTCGGCGCAGTCGACCCCGCGCGCGACATACACTTTGTAAACGCCCCCGACCCGCAGGAGTGCGCCGAGGCATGCGTGAGGCTCGCGCGCGACCTGATACCGTCGTGGTACGGCTGCGGCGCCGTGTCGGGCTCCCAGACGCTCTGCCCGATGCACAGGGGGATGGCCGGCACCGCCGCCCTCAATTCGGCCCTCCAGCGCGCTCTGAACCCCTCGGGGGATTCGATGTCATTCGGCGGCATGCTCATAAAGCGCGGCGACAAGATAATGCAGACGCGCAACAACTACGACCTCGACGTATTTAACGGCGACATGGGCATCGTCTCAAAAATCCTCCGCGACGACGCCTCCATTTGCGGGGCGTTCGACGGGCGCGAAATATCATTCGGCCGGGCAGACGGCGCGGACCTCGCGCTGGCGTACGCAATATCCGTCCACAAATCCCAGGGCAGCGAGTTCCCGATAGTCATAATCCCGATTTTAAAGCAGCATTTCATGATGCTCCAGCGAAACCTCATATATACCGCCCTGACGCGCGCGCGCCGCAAAGCCTTCATAGTGGGCGACCCTGCGGCGCTTGAAATGGCGGTGAAAAACTCCCGGGCCCTCGCGCGCAGGACGGCCCTCGAAGAAAGGCTGAAATGGCGATAGAAATATACAATTCCGAAACCGGGTGCGTGGAGGCCGAGGACGTCTGCCAGGAGGGGTTTCTGCGGTTCCTTTACTCAAACCCGACAGGGCGGCTCCTCCTCTGGGCCCTCGTAAAGCGCAGGGCGTTTTCAGGGGCGTTCGGCATGTGGGCCTCGTCCCCCATCAGCCGCCCGGCTGTCATGAGGTTCATAGACGCCCACGGCATAAGGGTGGGCGAGATGCTGAAGCGCCCGTCCGCATTCCGCTCCTTCAACGACTTCTTCACGCGCGAGCTCAAGCCGGGGGCAAGGCCGGTCTCGGGCGGGGCAAACGACATTTCATTCCCCGCCGACGGGCGGCATCTGGCCGTGGCCGACGTCTCGGCGTCAGACACCTTCTACGCAAAGGGCCAGAAGTTCCGGCTCGAAAGCTTTCTGGGCAGCCCCGAGCTTGCGGCGCGCTTCGAGGGCGGGGCCATGCTCATTTCGCGCCTGAGCCCGCTTGACTACCACCGCTTCCACTTCCCCGTGTCGGGCATTGTCGAGGCCCGGCGGCTCATAGGCGGCTTCCTCTATTCCGTAAGCCCCATAGCGCTGCGCCGCAACATCGGCTACCTCGCGGAAAACAAGCGGATGCTGAACCTCATCAGCCTGGAAAACGGCGGCATGTGCGCGATGGTTGAAATCGGGGCCACGAACGTCGGCAGCATCGTCCAGCTTTCCGGAGTGGGCGGCGCCGTTCGCAGGGGGGACTGCAAGGGCTATTTCCAGTTCGGGGGCTCGTGCGTGGCCACGATTTTTGAAAGGGGGCTCGCAAAATTTTCGGACGCCCTTCTGGAATGCTCGGAAAAGCCGATTGAATATTACGCGCGCGCCAACTCAAAGGCGGGCGAACTAACGTTTTAGCCATGTCAGTCCTCACAAAGAAACTCCAGAAATTCCGCGACATCTCCGTAAAGCTCTGCCTGTCCGAACGCTGCGGCGAGGCCGTCAAAATGTGCGACGCCGCCCTCGAAATGCTCGACGGGTCGCCCGAAATGTCCACGCCCGAAGGCCCCGCCTGGAAGGTGTCGCTAATGGCAACCAAGGCCTCGGCCCTGATGGCCCAAAAGGACGCCGACGGGGCGTTAAAGTGCTACGAAAAGGCCCTGGAAATCCAGGCTTCGCTGCCCAAAAGCCCCGCCCTCGCCTACCTTCTGGATTCGATGTCGAAAGCCTACGAGGCGCGCGGCGATTCGGCGAACGCCTCAGCCTGCCGCGTGGCGGCCCTGGAGGCGCTTGAGGAGGCATCCCCCGAGAGCCGGCCGCTCGTGGCGGCAAAATACATGGAGGCCGCAGACGCCCTCGAAGCCTCCGGCAGGGCTGCGGAAGCGGTGGAGCTGCGCCGCAGGGCGCGCGCGCTCGACCCGGACGCGGGGAGGAAATAGCGCGGGACGCGCGCCCCCAAGCCAAAAATCCGCTTGATATGCGGGGGGAAATGTAGGATTCTTTCCCCATGTCTAAAAAGATTTTGATTCTCGGGGCCAACGGCTTTATCGGCTCGTCGCTCACATGGGCGATTCTGAAGAACACCGACTGGGAGGTATTCGCCTTCGACATGTCCGATTCCAAGCTGAAGCACTGCGAAAAAAACGCCAGGTTCCACTTTTTTGAAGGCGACATAAACATAACCAGAGAGTGGGTCGAATACCACATAAGAAAGTGCGACACAATAATCCCGCTCGTGGCTATCGCGACCCCCACCATGTACGTCAAAGACCCCATCAGGGTCTACAACCTCGACTTCGCGGCCAACGTCGACATCGTAAAAAAGTGCGTCAAATACGGCAAGCGCGTCATTTTCCCCTCCACTTCCGAAGTTTACGGAATGTGCGAAGACCCGGAGTTCGACGAGTACGCCTCCAACCTCACCCTCGGCCCCGTGCCGAAGGAGCGGTGGATATACTCCTGCATAAAGCAGCTTCTCGACCGCGTGATATGGGCTTACGGCAACCACGAGGGCCTCGACTTCACCCTGTTTAGGCCGTTCAACTTCATAGGCCCCAAGCTCGACGACGTAAAAAACCCCAAGGAGGGCTCGTCGCGCGTGCTCACCCAGTTCATCCACAACATCATGAACGGAAAGCCGATAAAGCTCGTCGACGGCGGCCTCCAGCGCCGCAGCTTCACCTTCATAGACGACGCCATGAAATGCCTGCTTAAAATCATCGAGAACAAGGACGGCTGCGCCTCCGGCAGGATATTCAACATCGGCAACCCCTACATGGACTTCTCCATAAAGGAGCTGGCCGACATGCTCGTGGAGGAAATTTCAAAGTACGATGGCTACGGGGACTGCGCCAAAAAGGTGAAAATCGAGACGGTGACAAGCGAGGAGTATTACGGGAAGTCCTACCAGGACGTCGCCTTCCGCAAGCCCTCGATAAGGGAGGCCGAAACGCACCTCGGCTGGAAGCCCGAAACCGACCTGCGCACGGCAATAAAGCTTACGCTCGACTACCATCTGCTCGGCCGCGACTACGAGCTCGAAAGCTAGGCGGAGCCATGGGGCGCCTCGCAATAAAAATCGACGTCGACACCTACCGCGGAACGCGCGACGGGGCGCTTCCGCTCTGCGACATGCTGGAGCGCGCCGGCGCACCCGCGCTGTTTCTCTTCTCAATGGGCCCCGACAACACGGGCAAGGCCCTGCGCAGGATTTTCCGCAGGGGTTTTGTGAAAAAGTGCCTGCGCTCAAACGTCGCCGGCAACTACGGCCTGAAAACCCTGATGTACGGCACGCTGCTGCCCGCCCCCGACATCGGCAGGCGCTGCGCCGAACAGATGCGGGAAACCTCGCGGCGCGGTTTCTCGTGCGGCATACACTCCTGGAACCACTTCAAGTGGCAGGACTACCTGTTCGACATGGATTTCGACGACGTTCTCGGGGAGTTTTCCAAGGCCGCAGCCGCGTTTTGCGATGTGTTCGGATTCAGCCCGGCCTCATGCGGCGCCCCGGGATGGCAGTGCTCCCCGGTGAGCCTCGAAGTCCAGGACGGCTTCGGCCTCAAGTTCTGCTCAGACGTCCGCGGCTCGCGCCCATTCATGCCAGTCATGGACGGCAGGAAGTTTTCGACGCTGCAAATCCCATCCACCCTCCCCACCCTCGACGAGCTGCTGGGGACGCTCACCCTGCCGGAAATATCCGCGCGGTATTTTTCGGAAATCGAAAAGGACGGGAACCACGTTCTCACCATACACTCCGAACTTGAGGGCATGGCCTACGCCGAATATTTCAGCGGATTCCTTGAAGAGGCAAAACGCAGGGGCGTGGAATTTTTCTCGCTCGACGCATGGGCTGACGAGCTTTTGAAAAACCCCGGCTCAATTCCGGAGGCGGAAATACAGATGCGCCCATTCCCCGGGCGCAGCGGCCTGCTTGCAGTGCAGCTCCCGGCTCCTGAAGAAAGCGCCGAAGAATCCGATTAAAGACCTTATGAGCATAATGAAACTCTCAATAACCCCACTAATCCTCGCCGCCGCGCTCGCAGCCCTTCCCGGATGCGGCAAAAAAAACGGCGAACCCCAGGCGGCCCGCCCTCAGGCTTCCGAACCCGCAGCCGCGCAGGCCGAATCCGTCGCCGATGCCGTGAAGAAGGCCGGCATTAAAATGGCTGAAGACGCGGCCAAGGCCATCCCCAACATGGAAGAGATAAAGAAGGCCCTCGCAAAAATCGAGGAGCTGCCCGCGAGCGTGTCGGACATAACAAGCGGCAAGTACGACTCCTCCAAAATAAAGGAAGCCGTCGAGGAGCTGAAGTCGGTCAGCCTCGAAAAGTGCCCCGAAGACTTCCGCACGGCATACGCCGAAGTGTCCTCAAGCCTTGAAAAAGTGTCGGCCCTTGCCGAAAAACTCCCCACAAAGGATATGATTAAGGACAAGGACGCGCTCATATCGTCAATCAAGTCCACGCTCTCCTCCGACGACGCGGAAAAGAAGTTCGCAGACCTGAAAGCCGAAATACAAAACTGCTGGAAAGACCTCAATTCCTCCAGGGCAAAACTCGCCGAAATCGCAAAAAAGTACGTAAATTAAACATCCCGCCAACGTTCCGTTGGATCTAAGATGCTCACGCATCTTGGTACGACGCGCGCCGCCCGAGTCCGGGCGGCTGTGGATTTACCCCCACGCATTGCCTGACGGCAATCGCTGAGTAGGGACAATCAAGAGTATGCGCGGGATGAAGACTATCGAGGGTGTAATCGATAGTCTTTTTTATAAATAAACATCCCACCAACGTTCCGTTGGATCTAAGATGCTCACGCATCTTGATACGACGCGCGCCGCCCGAGTCCGGGCGGCTGTGAGTTTATCTTGCGCATTGCCTGGCGGCAATAGCTTGGCGGATACAATCAAGAGTGTAATTGGATAGTCGATTTTTTATAAGTAAAAAAGCGTTCCGTTGGATCTAAGACGCTTCCGCATCTTGATACGGCGCGCGCCGCCCGAGTCCGGGCGGCTATGAATTTACCCTCACGCATTGCCTAACGGCAATCGCTGGGTGGGGACAATCAAGAGTGTGCGCGGGATAAGGACTATCGAGGGTGTAATCGATAGTCTTTTTTTATAAATAAAAGAGCGTTCCACTGGATCTAAGATGCTCACGCATCTTGGTACGATGCGCGCCGCCTGGGTCCGGGCGGCTGTGCATTTACCCCCACGCATTGCCTGACGGCAATCGCTGGGTGGGAGTAATCAAGAGTGTAATTAGATAGTCGATTTTTTTATAAGTAAAAGAGCGTTCCGTTGGATCTAAGATGCTCACGCATCTTGATACGACGCGCGCCGCCCGGGTCCGGGCGGCTATGGATTTACCCTCACGCATTGCCTGACGGCAATCGCTGGGTGGGGGCAATCAAAAGTAGATTTGAGAATCGCTTTCTTATAAGTAAAAAAGTGTTCCATTCAATCCAAGATGCCCGCGCATCTTGATATGATATGCGCCGCCCGAATCCGGGCGGCGCTCAAGGTTAAAAAGGCGCGAGTGCGGATTTCCGCAGCCCCGCAACCCCTACTGGTACAGGAACGGGTCCGTCCCTATCGTCCCTGCCAGCGACTTCAGGGAATTGAGCGTCTTTATGCGCTTAAGTTCCGCATTGGCCTCGGCAAGCTGGCGCGCGGCGTTGCCGTGGTCGTCGGCCGCCCCCGACGAAAGGCCCGCCTGGAGGTCGTGGATGATTTTCTGGAGGGAATTGAGGTCCGTCTGCTGCTTTGTCATGAGGCGTTCGGCGTACCAGTCGGAGGCGAGAATTTCCTCCCGGGTGAACATCTTGCGCAGGCGCTCGTCGGCGAGGGTCATGCCCTCGTAGGTGCCGTCGCGCATAATGTGCAAAAGCGCGCGCAGCGGCGGGCATGCACCCTCGATGGAGCCGTCCGCAAAATACGCCTCTGCGGCGCGGCGGTGGGCCCCCACCATGTTGTCCATGCCGTCCGCAAAAACTGCGGCGTCCTGAAGCTCGGGGCGAAGCATGTCCTCGGTGAATATGCTGTCGGGGCTTGAGAATATCCTCCCGAAAAACGCGATGACAAACTCCTTTGTTATCCTCCAGCCGAGGCGCGACGCCAGCACGGGCTTGCCGCCGTGCTCGAAGTCCCTGCACCGTTCTATCATGCCCTTTTCCTTGAGGAATTCCACGTTCCTCTCGCGCGAGCGCATCCTGGACCAGACTTCGGGAATCAGCAGGCTTATGTCGTGGTCAACCCTGTACTTGGGGCCGAGGTATCCGGCGGAGCTGAGCCACACGTTGTAGGAGCAGAGGGCGAATGAGACGAGGGCGCTGTTCAGGTCGGTTATGGCGCAGAGGGCGTTGAAGGGCCCCTTTGTCATCGCGCCCTCAAGGCCGGCGCCGGTCGTCGAAGGCGACTTGCCGGTCATGGAGGCGATGAACTCCATGAATGCCTCGGGAAGCTCCAGATAGTGCAGGGGCCCGTGCACGGCAAGCGGCCTTATGCCGTCCGAGGGCGGGTTGTTCCTGCGCCCCGCAATGACGCTTGAGACGGGATGTGGAACGTCCCGGCCCGCGGGGATGCGCCTGCACAGGCGCGCGCCCACGTCGCACAGGTAGTACTTGCGCGGGTTTACGAAGTCGTCGCGGTTCTGGAGGTAGCGGACGTTCTTGCTTGGCTCGCCGTCCACCATGCGCGGGTTTGCCGAGCAGACCACGTATTCGGGCTTGGAGGCTTTTAGGAACTCCTCCAGGGTCTTTCGCATCGGCTCGGTGAAGCGGTAGAAGCGCAGGACGTCGTCTGCCATATCGCGCACCTGCGGGCGCGTGAGGGGCTCGTAGTTTGAAAAGAAGACCTCGCTCTGGGACATGTCCGACTCGGCGCGCTTGTCGTAGCCGCGGTTGACCGCCTCGTCCGGGCGCTGGAAGAGCCTGTACTCGCAGTTTTCGGTGAACTTCACGGACGGATGGCGCTCCCCGAACCTGTGCGGCAGGTACTCCACCGACGATGACGGGACGACGACCGAGCTTGTGATGTCGTCTTCCATCTGGATTTTGTACGAGGGGAAGAAGTCCTTGCGCAGGCTGAACGTGCGCCAGGAGCCGTCCTCGGTAAAGCCCACCCTGAGGTAGGATGTGAGGACGTTCGCGTTCTTGTATTTGAGGATGTTTCCGCCGGTTCCGTTGATTGCGTCAACCGTGAACTTGCTCTGCCAGTCGTCCCCCCACTCCGGGCGGTAGTGGCGCTTCACGGTGAGGACGAACTCGCGTATGTAAAACGGGATAGTCGCAAGCCAGGCGTTGTATTCGTCGGTGAAATCCTCCGAAGGGGTGAGGAGCTTCACGACGGAGCCCATAGTGCGGCGGGAGTCGAGTATCGGGCGGCTGTCGGGGCCCTTGTTCTGGGAGGGGTCCTTGTTGCGGTCGCCGTAGTTTTTGTTTATGATAAACGCGACAGCCTCGATGTCCTTTTTGAAGTCGGCGACAAACGACGGGCCGTGTATGATGGCGTCGGAAATGTCCTTTGAAATTTCGCTCTTGCCGCCGCCGGACACGGTCGCGGGCTTGTGGCAGTACACGCCCTCCTCCATCGTGCCGACAAGCCTCCACCTGCGCATTTCGTGGGGGCGCATCATTTCCACCTTGTAGCCGGCAGGGGAGACGTAAGTTGTGCCCGGCGAGAGGCGTATGCTCTTTTCCACGCCGTCCTTCGTCCAGCTCACGGTCTGCGTCTTCAGGGAAAAATACGAGTTCTCGCTGACATAGACGATGCCCGGGAACTTTTTGTCGGCAGCCCAGCCGTCGGGATGGACCTCCACGTCGCCGCCCATGAGCTCCATGGCCTCCTCGAACGTGCGGCCGGCCCCGGGGAGGTAGGATGCCAGGTAGAAGTCGTCGCCCAAATCCCTGCTCGAATAGGCGAGCGCGCCCCCGCTGTGCTCCTCCTCGCACTGCCCGTAAAGGTTTGCAGAAAAGCTTATCTGGGTTTTTATCTCCTTTTTGGAGTAGCCGAAATAGTTGTCGGCGATTATCGTGACTATGACGCCTCGGCTGTCCCGGGCTGTGACTTTGAAGGCGCCGCCGTCGTTGTAAAGCTCCGCCTCGTCCTTCCAGCACATGCCGTCGCGCCTCTGGCGCTCTGTGGCATCGCCGTAGCACGGCAGCCCGAGCGACTTCTTTGTAAGGGAGGTCAGATGCGGCGCCAGAATCACGCAGCCCGTATGGCCGGTCCACGTTTCAAAATCCGAGGCCGGGTCGTTCTTTTTCAGGAACGGGTTGCCCGCGTTTCCAAAAATGCTCTCGACAAAATCGAGGTTGGAGACGAGCCCGCCCGGCGTGAAAAAGCGTATTTCCATGCTCTTTTCGGAGGGGCCGTTCGGCACGTGCGGGCAGACTATCGGCCTCAGGAAAAGCGACACCCACATCTTGCCCTTTTCCGGCTGCGTGGACGTAAACGGCAGTTCCATCATGTCGTCCGGGGCGCTGAAGGCGGCCTTCAGCAGGTTTTTAAAGACGAGTTTCGGCACGGCCTTCTTGTCGTCGGGGACGGGGAGGCCGCCCTCGGCGACGTGGAATACGCCCTTTGTGGTGCGCCTGTCGTTTCTCGGGTTGTGGAGCACGCCCTGGCGCACGCGGTAGGAATGCACGAGGCTGTTTTCAAAGGAATCCCTGTCCGGGGGGAGCGAGAGGGCCCTGGCGACGCCGTAGCGGTCCAGACCGAAGGCTGCGGGAAGCTGCGGAAGGACTTCGCGCTCCTCCATAACGTCCGAGAGGTAGTCGCGCAGAAACGCCATTATCCTCGCGTCGGTCGGGCACATTCTGGACGAGTTTAGCCTGACGAACTCGCGGTAGTTTTCGATGAGCGGCTGGGCGAGGTTCAGCAGCGGGTATGTGTCGTCCCTGCCGAAAACCGGCGCGCCGTAGGCCGAAAGGCGCATGTTCACATACTCGAAGAAGGCCGAGCCTTTCCTGACGTTCCGGCCGGTTTTCGGATCTATTCCCAAGCTTGTCTCGTAGTCCATAATTCCACTTTGATTTTCCCCCAAGTAAAGGGCCGTTCCCCGGCTTTTACAAGGAATTTAATGTTACGCCGCCCCCAGCCTGCGCGGCGGGGGAGTCGCGCGCCCGGGCGTGCCGCGGCGCGCTCCCCCGGCTGTTATTTCGGAAGATTGTACCTCAGAATAAGCGTCTTTATCTCGTGCGGAGCGAAGGCGAGGTTCGACAAATCCGCGTTCTCCGCCTCGACGTTTTCCACAAGGTCGGCCGCGTCCGCCCTGTCCGGCGGAAACATGAGAGACACCGACGCCGACACCGGCTCGCCGCCGAGGTTCACAAGCCTTGCCACCCAACCCGAACCGTCCTCTGCGGGCTTTATGGCCGCAAGCTCGACTGCGGGGGAGGAGATTTCCACAAAACTTGCCGAAGCCGCGCGCGCCGGGGCCTGCGACGGCGTCCCGACCCTGAAGCCGCCGCCCAGCCTGCGGGAGCGCGCAGACAGCTCCCACGGGCGCGCCGGGGCGGAATACGGGAAGAGCTCCAGCGAAAACTTCTGGCGGCCGAGGTCCGCGAAATCAAGGCCGTCGTCGGACTCCGCCCCCCCGGCCGAATCTCCCGAGGCCACGAGCGCGCCGCCGGGGCGCGGGACGCACCGGAGGATGCCAAGCTCTATGGAATTGTCCTTGAGGCGCCAGCCGTACTTCCCGTTGTTTGAGACCGCCATGCCCATCCCGGCGCCCTCCATTGCAGCCCACCCGTGCGCGGGGACTTCGATGCGGGCCTCGCGCCACCTGGTGGAGTCGTCCGGGGCGCGGGAATACGAGCCGAACGCGACTTCCGCCAACGACCTTTCCGCGCAAAACGACAGGGGAAACACGCCGCGCAGCATCCTGCGCCTGTCGCGCCAGTCGGTCTCGATTTCAAGCTCCAGGCCGCCCGACGACGGGCCGAGGACAACGCGCTCGAAAAGCGAACTTTTCCCGCAGGCAAACTCGAATTCGGCCACGGCCGCGCCGTCGTCTGAAAAATACCTGGCAGACTTGAGGGCCATGCGGCGGCTGGGGTTTTTGCGGTACGAGTTGCCGAAGTCCCATGCGTCGCCAAAATCGTCGTAGGAGACGAACGCGTTGGCCGGGCGGCCCGGGTCGGCGAACTCCCGCCCCGAGGACTTTTCAACAAGGGAGACGATGCCCCCACGGGCGTCGAACCTCACGCGCAGGCGGCCGTTTTCAAGCAGGCCCTCAGAGGCCGAAGCCGGTTCGGGGAGCGAGGCCCCGGACATGTCCGCGTATCCAAGCTGCGGGATTTCGAGCTCGCGCCCCCCGGCGAGCCCCCTGGTCTCCGCCCACGAGTTGGCGTTGAAGGCGGGCGAGCCCCCGAGTATGCGCGACGACTGCGCGACGGCCCCGGAGATGAAGCCCTCGAGCTTCCGCTCGATTTCAGCATAGCGCGCGCAGCTTTCGGCGTACACCCTCTCTATCGACGAGCCGGGGAGGATGTCGTGGAACTGGTAGAGCATTACCTCCTCCCAGAGCGGCTTTAAGAACCCCGCATCAACCTTCCTGCCGGAGAGCATTTCAAGGACGTACGCGTGCCATTCGGCCTCGCGCAGAAGCGTTTCGCAACGCCTGTTGTGGAGCTTGTTGAGACCCTGGGTGGTGAGGGTGCCCTGGTGCTTTTCCAGATAGAGGTCGCCCCTCCACACGGGGAAGGAAGCGGCGTCCGCAGACCACTCCGCAAGAAACTCCGAAACTTTTTTGTTTTCGATTTTGGGCAGAGCCGGAACCTCGGCGTTTTTTAAGATGCGCTCCAGATGCTCCTCGCCCGGCCCTCCGCCGCCGTCGCCTATTCCGAAGGCCATGAGCGCGGTTCCGGACACGTCCCGCTGTGCGTACTCGCCGTCTATCTTGATGACGCTCCTGGGGGCGGCGGGGCTGTTGTAGGTCTCTTCGGGCAGCATGTGCGCCAGTACCCGCGTCCCGTCGATTCCCTCCCAGCAAAACGAGTGGTGCGGGAAGCGATTGACCGTGTTCCAGGAGAGCTTCTGGGTGATGAAATGCCTTATCCCGCTGCGGGCAAGAATCTGCGGAAGCTGGGGGCTGTAGCCGAACGAGTCGGGAATCCAGAAGAAGTCGGGGGATGCGCCGAACTCCTCGCGGAAGAAATTGAGGCCTGCAATTATCTGGCGGACGAACGACTCGCCCGAAGTCATATTGCAGTCGGGCTCCACCCACATGCAGCCGAGCGGCTCTATCGAGCCGTCCGCCACCGCCTTTTTTATGCGCGAATAAAGCTCCGGATAGCCCTCCTTCATCCACGCGTAAGCCTGGGGCTGGCTCGCGCCGTAAACGTACCACGGGTATTTCGCGCCGAGCGCGAGCGCGGTCGAAAACGTGCGCGCGAGCTTGCGCTTGGTTTCGCGAACCGGCCACAGCCAGGCGAGGTCCATGTGCGCGTGGCCTATCGCGCAAACCTTGACGGAATTTGCGGGCGCCGAGGAGCGCAAAAATGTGTCGATGGATTCCCGCGAGGGGGCGACTGCGGATGCGAAATCGGATTCAAGCGCGCGGCAGACCGACGCCAGAAGCGAGTCGAGCGAGCCGCGCAGCCCGCAGTCGGCGGTTGCGCACATCCAGTCGAAAGCCTGCTCAAAGCTGTAATAGAGCGACCGGACCTCCGGATTTATCCGGACGAGGCGCGCGCATGCGACCCTGCCGCCGTTTTTGAGGGCACCGAAGAGGTCGTTTAGCCCGCAGTCGGCCCAGACTGAAAAAGAGCGCGCAGATGCCAGCTCGGGCGGCAGGGGCCACAGCCGCTTGCCGGGCTTTCCGAGGGAGTCGCAGAAGGTCGACGCCTTGCAGGTCAGGCCCTGCACGGGGGAGCCGCCGGGGCCTGCGATGTAAAGCTCGCCGTTTAAATCTATTTTCAGGGCGAGCTCCCCGCCCTCGCCTTCCGGGATTTCGCAGTCGAACTTGAACCACGCGCAGTCGAAAAGCTTTTCGCCCCACGGCTCGCCCTCGAAGACCTCCTCCGCGTCGCCCTTCAGCCTGTCCCCGAAAGCCAGGGGCTCGGGGGACTTGTATGCGGTCATTTTAAGCTTTGAAATGTCCGTTGAAATCTTTTCGTGCAGCTCCGAGAGGACCGCCGCGTATTTTTTTATCGACTCTTCTTTCATATTTCGTCCATGGCCGCGCATGAAAGCTCCCGCTCCGGCGCGGCTTTTTGCTTGGTTTATGGTCTTTCAAGGGGTTTTCCAAGTCAAGAGAAAAGCCGGGAAGCGCAAGGGGGCGGGAATGAGTCCGCATGGCGCGAGCCCCCCGAACGGAGGCGGAATCCCGCAGGGCGGAAAAACCGCGCGCAGGACACCGCGCAAAACGCATCGCCCTCCCCCGCCCGAAGCCCGCCTCCTAAAACGCTGAGAACGCGCAGAAGCTCAAGCTGCCATCCGAAGCGCGCCCCCAAATTTGCAAACGCAAAAAAAACGGGGGCAACCGTCCCCCGCAGCCGCCCACGGCCTACTTGCCCATGCCCCCGTCGCGCTTCAGGCGCCCGGACTTCATCTCCCGCTTTTCGCGGTGCTCCAGAACGAGGCTTATCACAAGGTACAGCCCGACGCCCACGGCAATCGCGCAGTCGGCGACATTGAACGCGGGCCAGCGGTATCCGATGAGCGGTATATGCACGTCCAGAAAGTCAACGACGTGCCCGTAGCAGAGCCTGTCAACGAGATTCCCGAGCACCCCGCCGCAGAATATACCCATGGCGTACTGCATCTGGGGATGCGAACAGCCGAGCTCCCGGCGGAAAAACCACATGGCAGCCAGGGTGACCACGGCTATCGAATTCAGCAGGTACGTCTGCCCGGGCAGTATCCCCCAGGCGGCCCCCTGGTTTGTTATGTGGACAATGTAAAAGAGTCCGTCTATGACAGGTATGGGCTTCACCGCCCCGGACATGCTGTAAACGGGCGATTCCGGCGACCACGGCAAAAAGCGCATTACCGCAAGCTTCGTGGCCTGGTCCAGCACAAGCACCGCCGCAAGGGTCAGCAGAAACCTGTACGAAACCGATATTCCGGCGCGCTTTGCGGGGGCTCCGCGGCTGTCTCCCACGTTCAGCAAGGGGCTAGTCTCCGTTATCGTCCGAGATTTCCGAGGGGGAGGCGTCGTCCTCGCCCAGCTCGACCCCGTACTGGCTGCGCGCCATGCCCGCCCTTGCGCGCCTCATTTCGGCCTCCTTCTGCTGCTGCCCCTCTATGGTGCAGCGCGCAAACGGGATGGCGGAAAGCCGGCTTTCGGGGATGGGCCTGCCGGTTATCTCGCAGACGCCGTAGGTTCCGTTTCTGATGCGCTCGATTGCCGCGTTTATTTCGGAGACGAGCGTCTGTTCGCTCGACATGAGGCTGAATGCCATGTCGCGCTCGAAATTCTTGGAGCCGATGTCCGCCGCGTCCATGCCCTGGGTCGAATTCTCGTGGGAAAGCTCGCCGTTGTTGTCGGAGACCGCCTCGGCCTTGTCGCTGGGGCCGTGGAGGAAGCGTTCGCGCATTTCGCTGAGCATGCGGTAATACTTCTTCCACTTCTGCGGGACGTCCTTTTCCTCGAAGGTGGTGCGGGACTGCTCTATGGGGTTGAAGCCGAGGATGTCGGCTATGCTGGCAGCGCCCAGGGCCCGCTTGGGAACCGACGGGGCCGGAGCCGCGGCAGGCGCGCCGCGCTTCATGCGCACGGACTCCTGGGAGGACGCCTGGGAAGCGGAGGCGGACCTGTCGTCGCCGCGCGCCATGGCCTTGCCGGCCAGGAAGTTTTCCAGATCCTCCATCGAAAAATATATGCCCGCCGAGGCGCGCACGCCCTTGTTTTCCGCAGGGCGGGACTGCTCCTGGACGACCTCTACGGACGTCTGGCGCGAAACCTTCACAACCGACGCGGCGCGCGAACCGCCCTTCTTTTCGAGAATCTCGGCTATCGCCTCAGCCACGGACTTTTTCACGCCCACCCTGGCCGCCGCCTTCTTCGCGGGGACCGCCTGCTCCGCAGCCCGCCTTGCGGTGGAGGCCGCAGGCTGCGCCTTGGCGGGCGACGGCTTCGCGGGCGCCGCGGGTTTTGGCGCGGGCTTTGAGGGCCGGGCCTTCGCGGCTGCGGAAGCCTTGGGCGCGGGTTTTCCGGCCGGCTTTGGCGACGGCTTTTTGGCCGGGGCCTTCTTGGCGGAGGGCTTCGGCGTGGAAGATTTTGAAACGGCCTTCTTAGTCGTTTTCTTTGCGGTTGCCATTGTCTTTTTTGTCCTTTGGGGCGTTATTTTGCGCACTCGTCCAGCGCGGCGCGGCATCGGGGGCATACGCCGTCGCCGTCGAGGTCCTTCAGTATCCTCCAGCAGCGCACACAGCGCTCGCCTTCCGCCTTGCGGACCTGCACGGCGGAAGTCTCAAATTTCCCCTCGACGATTCTGACGGCAGAAACTATGAAAAGCTCCGGCAGGGACTTCTCAAATTCGCGCAGCACGGCGGCGTCCGGGCTTCCCTCCGGGACCATTATCTCGGCCTCGGCTTCGAGGCTCTTGCCGATTGCCTTGCCCTGGCGCAGCTTTTCAAGCTCCTCGTTCACGGAATCGCGGATTTCGAGGAGGCGCTCGACCTTGGAGTACACGCCGTCGTCGAGCCATTCATCCTTCACGTCGCACCAGTCCTGGAGGTGTATGGAGCCTTCCGAATACTCGGCGCCGGAAGTCTTGTGGGAGTATGCCTCGTCGGCCGTGAACGTGAGTATGGGGGCCGCGACCTTCAGGAGTATGTCGTTTATGAGCCATATGGCCGTCTGCGACGAGCGGCGCTCGGGGGAGTGCGCGGCGAACGTGTACATCCTGTCCTTCAGGATGTCGTGGTATATGCGCGAGAGGGTGACCCCGCAGAACACGTCTATCAGCCTGTAAACCTTGTGGAACTCGTAGGCGTCGTAGGCGCGGCGGGCCTCTTCGGCAAACAGGGCGGCCTTGTGGAGCGCCCACCTGTCGATTGCGTCGAGGCTTGAAAGCGCGACGGCGTCCCTTTTGAAGTCGAAATCGAAGAGGTTGCCGAGCTGGTACATCAGGGTGTTGCGCACGCTGCGGTACGTGTTTGCCACGTGGGCGAATATGCCGTCTGAAACGGGGATGTCGCTCTGGTAGTCCTCGGAAGCTATCCACAGGCGCACGATGTCTGCGCCCCACTTGCCGACGTACATGTCGGCCGTGTGCGGCTTTCCGTCGCTCTTTGAAATCTTCTTGCGGTCCTGATCCACGATGAAGCCGTGGGTTATGACCTTGCGGTACGGGGCGGCCCCGGCCGTCGCAACCCCGGTCCAAAGCGAGCTCTGGAACCATCCGCGGTGCTGGTCGCTGCCCTCGAAATACAGGTCTGCGGGCCAGGAGAGGTCGGGGTTTTTGGCGAGCACGGCGCGGTGGCTGGAGCCGGAGTCTATCCACACGTCAAGGGTGTCGGCGCCCTTTTTCATTTCGGACGGGGCGGGCCATCCTGCGGGAAGCTTCACGCCGTCGAGGATTTCCCCCTCGGAGGCTGTGTACCAGAAAGCCGTGCCGAGCCGCTCCACCTTGTCGGCCACAGCCCGCACGACGGATGCGTCCAGATGGGCCTTGCCGTCCGGGCCGTAGAACGCGGGGATGGGCACGCCCCACACGCGCTGGCGGGATATGCACCAGTCGGGGCGGGACTCGACCGCGCCTCGTATGCGGTTTTCGCCGCTTGAAGGCAGCCACTCCACGTTTCCGATGGCCTCGAGCGCGCGGCTCCTGAAGCCGTCCTTGTCTAGGGCAACGAACCACTGGTCCATGGCGCGAAAAATCACCGGGGTCTTGCTGCGCCAGCAGTGCGGGTACTGGTGGGAAATCTTTGCCACCTTGAGGAGCGAGCCGTTGTCCTCTATAATCTGCAACACCTTTGCGTTCGCCTGGTTTTTGCCGTTCTGCTCCAGGACGCTCACGCCCACCAGCTCCGCCGGGACGCGCCCGTCGTCCACATACCTGCCCGCGTCGTCGATGGGGCAGTAGATTTCCCAGCCGTTTTCAAGGCCGGTCTGGTAGTCCTCAAGGCCGTGGCCGGGCGCAGTGTGGACGCAGCCGGTGCCGGAGTCCATAGTCACGTACCTTGCGCAGACTATTGTGGACTCCCTGTCAATAAACGGATGCCTCGCGCCGAGGCCCGCCATCTCGGAGCCCCTGGCCACGGTTTTGATTTCGGGGCTTTCGAGGCCGATGTCGGAGGCGAACTTTTCGGCGAGCGGGGCGGCCACTACAAACGTGCGCCCGTTTGCGGAGACTGCGGCGTAGTCCGTGTCGGGATGGACGGCCACGCCGAGGTTGGCGGGGAGCGTCCACGGGGTCGTGGTCCAAATCACGATTTCCGCAGAGTCGAGGCCGAGCTTTTCGTTGGCGCGCGCGTCGAGCTTGAACGCCACCCATATGGAGGGCGAAACGTGGTCCTTGTACTCGATTTCAGCCTCGGCCAGGGCGGTGGCGCAGGGTATCGACCAATAGACGGGCTTCTTGCTCCTGTAAACGAGCCCCTTTTCTATGAAGGCCGCAAAAGTCCTGAGGATTTCAGCCTCGTAGGCGTGGGACATGGTCTTGTACTGGCGCTCCCAGTCGGCCAGAACGCCCAGGCGCATGAACTGGCGCGTCTGCTTTTCGATGAAAGACGAAGAGAAGTTGGCGCACTCGGCGCGCAGTTCGGCGGGCGGGAGCGTCCGCTTTTCCTCGCGCAGCATCTTGGCCACCTTGTGCTCGATGGGCAGGCCGTGGCAGTCCCAGCCGGGGACGTACGGGGCGGAAAACCCGCGCATCGACTTGTAGCGCAATATTATGTCCTTTAAAATCTTGTTGAGCGCAGTGCCTATGTGGACGTCTCCGTTTGTAAACGGGGGGCCGTCGTGCAGGATGAACCTGGGCTTTCCGGCGTTCTTGCGCTGGATGCGCCCGTAGAGGTCGTTTTCCCTCCAAAATTCTATGCGCGCAGGCTCGCGCTTTACGAGGTCGCCCCTCATGGGAAATCCCGTCTTGGGAAGGTTGAGGGTGTTTTTAAAATCGGACTCGGCCATTTCTATCTATCAATATTCAAAAATTAAAAACGCTGCCCGCCCCGGGATTCATGCCGCGGCGGACGCCCGGACTGCGCGGCGGGGCTCAAAACGGAAACGCGCTGTCCCAAAAGCTCTTTTCCTTCTCTTCGGACTGGCGTTCCAGCTCCTTCTTCGTCTCGGCGTTGGCCTTGTCGATGTCGGCGTTGACCTTGTCGCTCAATTCTTTGACCTTCTTCTTCTCAACCAGGAGCGACTGGTACTGCTCGGCCGGGGTCTTGTAGGTGGATACCGCTGCGCCTGCCGCTGCGGCGTTCTGCTGCTGCCTGCGCCTCATGGTTATCTGGGCCGCCTCCTCCTCCGTCATCGGGGGGAGGGGCTTGCGCGCCGCAACTGCCGGGGCCTCACCCGTCTGCGGGGCATTCGGCGCGCCTGCGGAAAGCTCGGCCACCCTGGCCTTCAGCTCGGCATTTTCAGCCCGCAGCCTGGAAATAACCTGCATGTCCTTTGAAATTATGTCGTACATGGCCTTTTCGGAATCCTCCAGAAGTTTCTGGAGCTCCGCGACCTTCCTTTCGAGGGCCTGGACGCCGTCTGCGGCGTCCGTAGCGGGAGCGGCGGGGGCCCCGAAGAGCCCGCAAACCGGAACCGCAGCGCAAAGGAACATGACTGCTATTTTTTTCATGCCCGCCTATGAAATAGATTTTGCAATGCGCTTCAACCATAAAAAAGCCGTATTTTGAAGGCGCCGCGCACGCAAAAACCGGCGGCCTCCCGGCGTTTTGGCCGGGGTCGCCCGCCCCGCGCGCATCCGGCGGAAGCGCCCCGCCCCGCGCGCAAAAAAGGCAAAAAAAATGCGGGGCGGCGCCCCAGAATGAGGCGGACACCCCGCAGCATGCAAAGGGCCTACTTCAGCCCGGACGACTTTTCAAAGTCCGAAACGGTTTTTATGAACGACTGCGGCGTGATTCCCCTGCGGTAGCCCGCAAGCTCCGTCTTGCCGTTTTGCGCGTTCATAAGCACCATCGTGGGAAAGCCCTCTATGCCGAACTTTTTGGCAAGCTCCTCATTCTTTAAGGCAAGCTCCTTCGGGAGCTTCTTACGCGGAAAGTCGCAGACCACCATTACGTAGTTTTTTTCCGCATATTTTTTGAAGTCGTCCCTGGAGAGGACATCGCGGTCGAAATAGATGCAAAAGGGGCACCAGTCGGAGCCGGTGAAATATATGAGAAGCGGCTTCTTTTCGGCCTTGGCCTTTTCAAGCGCGCCCTCGTACTGGGCGCCGGTAAACTGCGCCCCGCTCGCCGCTTCAGCGGCCTGCCCGGCGGCGGCTTCGGCGGCGGGCTGGGCGGGCGCGGCGCACAGGCTGGAAAACGCGAGGGCCGACGACAGGATTGCAAGGAATTTTATATTCATAATCAGATAGAATCGTATTTTTAACGCCACGGTTAAGGAAGTTGGAAAGCCCGGCGGCGCACGATCCGGCCTCACGGGAAAAATTTCCGCAAAGCCGCCCCGCAGGTCAATCCTTTTATTGCAGCCGCCCGCGCAAAAAAAAGGCCCGGCCCAAAACGAAGCCGCGCCCGGACGGGCCGCTCGCCGCCGCGCGGATGCCCCAATCAAGGCGGAAGCGGCCAGCCTATTCCAAAGCCCCGAAAAAGTCGGCCGCAGCCGACTTGTCGCGGGCTATCTGGCTTTTCAAATCGTCCACCGACGCAAATTTCTTTTCGGGGCGGAGCATCTTCAAAAACTCCACCCTTATCCTCGTCCCCTCCCCGAAGTCCACGCCGTCGGAAAAGAGGTTGGTCTCCACCACGGGGGCGGAATTTTCAACCGTAGGATTTGTCCCGTAGCTCGACACGCCGTCGTAAACCTTCCCGGTTTCGAGATTTGCAAGGCGCGAAACATATACGCCAAACGGCGGGCGGCAGTCGGGATTCCAATAGAGGTTGAGCGTCGGAAACCCCATCCGGCGCCCCAGGCGCTTCCCGCCCGACACCTCGCCCTCGGCGAAGTACGGCCTGCCCGCGAGCCGCTCGAACTCGCCCATGTCGCCCACGCACAGAGCCCGCCGCAGGCGCGTAGAGCTGACGAAGAGCCCGTCCTCGGCGACCCCTGCGACGGCCCGGGCCTCTATCCCGAAATCTGCCCCCCTGCGCGCAAGCCACGAGACCCCCGCAGCCGCCCCTCGGCCGAAGCGGAAATTTTCACCCGTCACGACCCCCACGGCCCCCGGGAACTTTTCGCGCAGAAATTCCACGAACTCCTCCGGGCTCCTGGATGCGAAATCCGCGTCGAAGTCCTTGAAGAACACGCGGGAGGCCCCGGCCTCCTTGAGCAGGCGCGCGCGCAGCCCGGGAGGGCAGATGAGGCCGCGAAATTCGCCAGACCGCCCCAGGACTTCGGCAGGGTGCGGGAAAAACGTCAGCACGCACAGCTCCGCAGACTTTTCCCCTGCGAAGCGGGCGGCCTCGGAAAGCACGCGCGAATGCCCCCTGTGAAGGGCGTCGAAAATCCCTATCGCCAAGACGCACCTTCCGGGAAACCCGCCGCCGGAATCGAGGCTCTCAAAGTCCGGGGATGCCATGGCGCGCTAGAACACGATGCTGGGGACGGCCTCTCCGACCGGGATGAGGGCCTTCCTCACGGCCGAGGGCGGCATTTCCCGGAGGGCTTCAAGGGTAATCGCCCGCGAGACGTCCAGCGAGCCGCTGCTTATGCGCCTCAGCGAATTCATATGCGCCCCGCAGCCGATTTTTTTGCCGAGGTCGTGGCAGATGGTGCGCACGTAGGTGCCCTTGGAGCACGCCAGCCTGAATCTGGCCTCGCGCGCCTCCGGATTCCAGCCCAGAAGCTCGAAGGACGAGACCCTTATGAACCTCGGCTCGCGCTCCACCTCGGCCCCCTTGCGGGCGAGCTTGTAAAGCGGCACCCCGTTTATCTTCTTTGCCGAAAACATCGGCGGAGTCTGGTACTGGTCGCCCAGAAAGGTCTTCATGACGCCCTCGACGTCGGCTGCCGAAAGCTCCGGGACGGGCAGTTCGGCGACGGTCTCGCCCTCGCTGTCCTGGGTGTTCGTCTCGATTCCCAGCACAAAGGAGCCCTCGTAAACCTTGTCCACGCTCATCAGGTACTGCGAAGCCTTTGTCGCCCGCCCGACGAGGACTATCAGAAGCCCTGTCGCCAGCGGGTCCAGCGTTCCGGCGTGGCCCACCGCGCGCATTTTCAGCGCCCTGCGGACGCCGTCCACAACGTCGTGCGAGGTGCAGCCCTGCGCCTTGTCGATGAGAAGGACGCCTTCGTAGTCGGAAAATCCCTTGTCCATAAATTATCTGTTCAGGTGGTCGCCTATGATTGCAAGAAGCGTCGGATAGAATTCGTCCATAGACATCTTCACATTGAATCCGGCCGCCGCGAAGTGCCCGCCGCCGCCGAAGTGGCGCGCGATTTCGTTCACCTGCATTTCCGGGCGCTTCGAGCGCAGGCTGCCCTTCACGCCCCCGTCGGCAAGCGCCTCCAAAAGCACGGCTATCTCGACGCCGTCTATGTTCCTGGCATAATCGACGAGGCCGTCGCTGTCCTCCTTTTGGGCCCCGGTCTTGCCGTACACGCCCGCAGGGAGGATGCCCACGCACACGCGGCCGTCGTAATGCATGGTAAGCGACTGCAAGAACTGGGCAAGGAGCTTCATGCGCGCGAACTTTTCGCGCTGGTAAAGCAGGATGGAAACCTCCGCAGGCTCCGCGCCGGACTCCACGAGGCGCGTCGAAAGCTGGAACGTGCGGAGGTCGGTGTTGGAGGTGGTGAGCTGGCGGGTGTCCATCATTATCCCCATGAACATGGCGTTTGCCACATGCCTGGGGAAGGCGATGCCCGCGTCGAACATGAGCCCCGCCAGAAGCCCGGCCGTTGCGCTCGCAGACGGCTCTATGACGTTTATTTCGGCGTAGGGGGAATTTGACACGTGGTGGTCGAAGCACGCAAACGGCCTGGGATAGCGCGCGCGCAGGGGCTCGCTCGTCCTGGCGTAGTCGGCGCAGTCGACCGTGACGATGTCCCACCCCTCCCTGTCGAAGTCGTCTGCGGGAAGGAATTCGACACCTGAGGCGAACTCCCTGTAAAGGTACGGTACCGCGTCGCGGTTCACGCACGCGACCTGCGCGGCGCCCGACTCCCCCAGGAGCCATGCCATGGCGACCTGCGAGCTTATGCAGTCCCCGTCGGGGCGCATGTGCCCCACAACCGCGATATTGCGGCCCTTCGCGCCGTCCAGAAAGTCCCGGAACGCCGCCGCCGAATTAGGAAAAAATTTCTCTGACGATGCCATTTGAATTGTCCCGGCGCGCCTCAGCGGCCGTCCGAATGCGTTTCGGAATCCCCGCCCTCAAGGCCCTCTATTATGTCCAGCACCCTCGAGCCGCGCTCGAAGGAGTGGTCGTACAGAAACTCAAGGTCGGGCGTGTACTTCAGGGTGATTTTTTTCACCATGAGGGTTTTCAGCTCCTTTTTTATCTTGGCGAGGAGCCTGCCCGCTGCGGCGGCCTCGGCGCGCGAGCCTATCGCGGAATAATATATCCGCGCCTTGCGCAGGTCGGGCGACACGTCGGCGTGCGTCAGGGTTATCCCCACGCTCTCGCCGCGCCACCTCGAATGGAGTATGCCGCTCAGCTCCCTCAACACGAGCTCGCCGACTCTGACAGCCCTGTCTCCCATAAAATCAAAGGTCGGGGCGCACTTCGAGTATCTCGAAGCACTCCAGGATGTCCCCGGGCTGGTAGTCGTTGAAGCCGGTCACGTTCATGCCGCACTCGTAGCCTGCGCGGACCTCCGAGGCGTCCTCCTTGAAGCGCTTGAGGTCGCCCACGCGGCCCTTTGCAATCTCCTTGCCGGCGCGCAGCACGCGGACGTGCTTGTCGCGCTTGACGGAGCCTTCCGTGACCATGCAGCCGGCGACCCTCCCGCCCTTCGAGACGGTGAACACCTGGCGGACCTCCGCCGCGCCGAGCTTGTTCTCGCGCAGCTCCGGGTCGAGGAGCTCCTTCATCGCGTCGCGGACGCGGTTTATCAGCTCGTAAATGATGTTGTGGGAGATTATCTCGACGCCCTCGTGCTTGGCAAGCGACGAAACGCCGTTTTCCTGCTTGACGTTGAAGGCGACTATGGAAGCCGACGCAGTGGAGGCGAACTCCACGTCGTTTTTGGTGATTTGGCCCACGGAGGAGCCGATTACCTCGATTGCAACCTTGTCGCTCTTTATGTCCTGAAGGCACGCAACAAGGGCCTCGACGGTGCCCGCCACGTCGCTTTTTACGATGCACTTGAAAGTCTTCTGGCCCTTGCTTTCGATGGCCGCCATGAGGTCCTCGATGCTGGCGGGCTTGACGACGTTGGATGCGGCCGCAGCCTTCCTGCGCTCGTCCTCGTACTCCTCGACCATCTGGCGCGCGGCGCGGTCGTTTGCCACCTTTTCAAACTCGTCTCCGGCTTCCGGCGTGCCCGTCCAGCCCATCACGAGGGCCGGGGAGCTGGGCGGGGCCTTCTGGAGCCTGCCGCCCTTGTCGTCGAGCATGGCGCGCACCTTGCACCAGTTGCCCTTGGAGACGATGACGTCCCCCGGCTTCAGGGTTCCGGCCCGGACGATTACGGTTGCCGTGCACCCCCTGCCCTGCTCCACCTGCGCCTCTATGACGACGCCAGAGGCCGGACGCTTGGGGTTGGCTTTCAGCTCCATTATTTCGGCCTGGAGGAGCACCAGCTCCAGAAGCTGCTCGATGTTTTCGCCCTTGAGGGCGGAAATTCCGCAGCAAAGGGTCTCGCCGCCCCACTCTTCAGGGGCGATGCCGCGCTTTTGCATCTGCTGTTTCACGCGGTCGGGGTTGGCGCCCTTGGCGTCCATCTTGTTTATGGCGACAACCACGGGGACGCCCGCCTTCTGCGCGAAGGAAAGCGCCTCGTCCGTCTGGGGCATGAAGCCGTCGTCGGCCGCGACAACGAGTATGGCGATGTCGGTCACGTTGGCGCCGCGCTCGCGCATCTTTGAGAATGCCGCGTGGCCCGGGGTGTCGAGGAAGGTTATCTTCTTTCCGCCGAGCTCCACCTGGTAGGCCGCCGTGTGCTGCGTTATGCCGCCAGCCTCGCCCGCGACGACGTTTGCGTGGCGGATGGTATCCAAAAGGGTGGTTTTGCCGTGGTCGACGTGCCCCAGTATGCAGACGATGGGCGGGCGCGGTTCGAGGTTCTTTTCGTCCTCCTCCTCGGCCTTTTTGCGGGCGAGCTTTTCCATCTGGGCCTGCTGCTGGCGGGCCTGCTGCTCGCCCCGGTGGCGGATGTCCAGCTCAAAGCCGTGGCGCGCGGCTATCTTCTGGGCCACGTCCTCTTCGATGGCCTGGTTCATGGAGGCGAAGATACCCATGTCCATGAGCTCCGAAATAAGCCTGAAGCTCTTGACATCCATTGACTTGGCAAAATCCCTCACAATGATGGGGGGCTTTACCTGCAAAACTTTCGGCTTTCCCTGCGGGGCCTCGGGAGCCTTTTCCGCGCCCTGGGGCTGCGGAATCGGGGGCACCGGGGCGCGGAAAAGG
>ERZ1026946.142-NODE-142-length-31171-cov-37.807366_pt1 | contig 31171 bp, 22 predicted proteins | sample MGYA00519460_ERZ1026946 | MGnify/ENA primary metagenome ERZ1026946 (study PRJEB26926, sample SAMN06164620) | human gut metagenome | biome: ENVO:00009003; feature: ENVO:2100002; material: ENVO:00002003 | host: Homo sapiens | place: USA | collected 2012 ...
ACGAGATGTAGCTCCGTCTCGTGGGCTCGGAGATGTGTATAAGAGACAGGGGTGGGAATCGTGCGCTTTCAAGGAGTCGGATTCGGGGTTTGATTGCCGAAGGGTGTGGGGTCGGATGAGAATGCGGCGCGCGTGTGCGCAGGCGGAATGGATTTGGCGCGCGCGCAAGGGATTCCGCAAAGTGAAAAGCAACCCGGCAGCGAATCGCCTTTGAGGTTCTCTCGGCGCTCTGCGAAATGCCTGCGCCTTGCGGGAGTAAAGCCGAAAGCCTCACGGTGCGCATAAACCTGGCTGCAATCGAAAGCGGGCGGGCATTCGGGACGGAAACACCCGAAGACGAGGCGGGCAAGGCGGCCACGGGCGCCGGGATTCGCCCTTAAATACGATTCCTCGATTGTCGGGAGGGAGGATGCCCGGAAGCGCAGGGACGGGCCGCCCGACGCATTTTTGGATTGCGCTCGCGCGGATTTTCCAATACGCATTTTGCCATATTGCATCAAGTTGCACTTTTCAGGGAGGAATTTATGAGGACGGCCGCAGGCATTGCTTTTTTTATACTTACTTTTTCAGCATGTTTCGGAGCCGCCGCGCAGGGTTCCGCAGGCGGGGCGAGGAGCATACGCGAATTCGGAGTGCTCCCCGGGAATCCGCCCGAAAAAAACCGCGAAAACCTGCAAAGGGCCATTGACAAGATGTCCGAGTCCGGCGGGGCGCTGTACGTTGAACCGGCGGCGGGAGGATACCATGTGGACGGCGGGATAGTGCTGAAAAAGAACGTGTCGCTAATCGGCGCGCACGGGCCGGTCGGCAGGGGCACAAAGCACCCGTCGCGGAACGAGCCGACGGGGTCGCTCTTTAAAATCACAGACAGGGAAAACCCCTTCATAACCGTGGAGTCCGCAACACAGATAAGGGGGATACAGTTCTGGTATCCCGAACAGAGCAACACGCGGGCCGACAAAATTATAGAATATAAGCCCACAATCCGGATGGCAAAAAACCGCACGGTAGTCGAGGGCGTGACGCTCTCGTGCCTCACATTCTTCGGCGAATTCACCGCCATGGACTTCCACGCGGGCGAAGGCAACGCCTGCGAGCAGATACTCTTTGAACACTGCTACGGCTATCCCCTAAGCGGGGAATTCATAAAGATAGACCGCTGCTACGACATCCCCCGCATCCTGCACTGCCACGTCAACCCCGCGAACATGCGCGAATTCGGCAGGCCGTTTTCAAGGGAGGTGATAGACTCCGTGGTGGCGCGCAAGACGTTCTCGTACAGGATAGACCGCACCGACAACGCGCAGATGATGGATATTTTCACGTTCGGCGTTTACGGCGGAATATACCTCGGGCCCGCCACCTACGGGCAGCTCACAAACTTCAACCTGGACTGCGTGACAGTCGGCATATTAAAAGACGGCGACAACCCCTTCAACCGCCAGTGGATGATTTCGCAGGGCTCAATAATAGCCAACGCCGGAAAAACCCTCAAAGACATACACCCGTTCATAATAGACGGAATCGGCCACACGTCGATTTCAAACGTGGAGGCGTTCTCGGGCACAAATTCCGCCCTGACCGGCGAGGGGAAGTCCTTCGACTACATGCTTGTAAGGGGCGACAAGCCGCTGACGGTTTCCCTCTCCGGATGCCGGATGATGAACTACGCCTCAGGCAGCCCATTCACCATTGAAAATCCCCGCGCGAAAATCCGCGCCTCGATGTGCATTGGAAAAAACGGCGAATTTTTCGACTTCAAAAAGAACTGACGCGCAAAGGCCCCCCGGCGCGACTCGCGCCGGAGGCGGCGAGGGGTCAGTCCATGAACATGGCGGCGGCCCGCGCCCCGAAAAGCACGCACTGCGAGCACGGCGTGCGCGCCTCGGACTTTATCCTGCGGCATTGAGTTCCGCCGACATGCTCCTCAAAAAATGCGTCCACCTCGCGGCGGCGCGGCTCGCCGACTAGCATGCGCGCGGCAAAGAGCGCCCCGCAAATCCCGCCTTCCGCGCGGCCCGCGCTGTTGGCTTTCATAAAGGCCATGTCCTCTTCAGACGGGTCCTTTCTGAAGGCCGCAAACACTGCCTGGGCGCACGAATAGGGATTGTGGAACGTATCGACTGCGACTTCTTCCGGAGTTTTTTCCGACATGCCCGAGCCTTTCTATTCCGCGAGAGCCTCCTCCTGGAGGCGGGAGATGTTTGAGATGCCGATTTTTGCAAGCTCTATCAGCCGGGAGAGGTCGTCGGCCCCAAAGGTGGCCTCCTCGCCCGTGGACTGGAGCTCCACAAACCGTCCGGAACCCGTCATGACGATATTGGAATCCACGCTGGCGGCGCTGTCTTCAAGGTACGGGAGGTCCAGAAGTATCTGCCCGCCGCATATCCCGACGGAAACGGCGGCCACCGAATCGGTGAAGGGGTCCGCGGCAAGTTCGCCGGAGGCGACGAGCTTTTTCACGGCGAGCTTCGCCGCCACATAGGCGCCCGAAATGGAGGCCGTGCGCGTTCCGCCGTCGGCCTGGAGCACGTCGCAGTCGAGCCACAGGGAATAGCCCGGAATTTTGGTGAGGTCGGCCACGGCCCTGAGAGAGCGGCCGATGAGACGCTGGATTTCGACGGAGCGCCCGTCCTGCTTGCCCATCGACGGCCTCGGCTTGCGCGTGAGCGTCGAATACGGGAGCATCGAGTACTCCGCGCTTATCCAGCCCTGCGGAACCTCAAGGGAGTTCATCCAGGACGGCACTTTCTTTTCGAGGCAGGCCGCGCATATCACCTTCGTGTTGCCGAACGACACGAGAACCGATCCGGTCGCATGCGGCGCAAATCCGGTTTGGAACGACACGGGCCTCATTTCGTCGCACGCCCTGCCGTCCGCTCTCACAAATTTATTTTCCATAACCTGCCAATTTACGAAAGGCGCCGCCGAACACAATGCGAAAAATTCCGCCCCCCGTATGGAAAACCGCCCCCAAACGCCGCCAGCCGTCCCGCAACTTACCTCACCTATCCGACGTTAAACGCCCGTTTTCAAATTCCCGCGCGGCGCTTCCGCCAACCTTGCCGCCATGCGGCGCAAAGGCCCGGGACAACCCTTCCGGCCGGCGCAGAAAACGCCCCGCCGCGCGCCGGGGGATTTCAAAGGCAAAAGAGCCCGCAGCCCCGCCCCTGAGAAGCCGTTTTTTCAATTCCCCAAAAAGGCGGCGCGACGGGTCAGCCCTTCTTTGGGTCCGCAATGTCGCGCAGCACGTCGCCCAGAATGTTGAATGCGAGCACCGTGACAAATATCGCCCCGCCCGGCAGAAGCATCCACCAAAAGCCGAGCATCAGCACCTTCGTGTCGTTCTGCGCCTGCGACAGCATAAGCCCCCAGGATGCGGACGGCTCCTGTATCCCCAGGCCCAGAAACGAAAGCGCCGCCTCGCCGAGGATGTAGCCCGGAATCGAGAGCGTTGCGCTGACAATCAGAAAGCCCAAAACGTTGGGCAGAAAGTGCCTGAGGATTATCCTCACCGGGGACTCGCCCATCGCCTGCGCAGCCTGAACGAACTGCCGTTTTGCAAGCGAGAGCGACATGCCCCTTATCACGCGCGCCGCCCCGGCCCACCCTATCATGGAAAGGATGACAACTATCATGAGGTACATCTCGGAGCTCGTGAAGTAGGACGCCATCGCCGAGCGCATGGCAAGCAGCAGGTATAGCCCCGGAATCGCCATTAGAAACTCAACCACGCGCATCGCAACGAAGTCGAAAGCCCCCCCGAAATACCCCGCGAGGCCGCCCACCAGAAAGCCTATCACCATAGTTATTGCAATGCCCACAAAACCTATGCCCAGGGAGACCTGCGCGCCGTAAAGAAGGCGGGAGAAGATGTCGCGCCCCGTGGAATCGGAGCCCAGAAGGTATATTCTGGCGTCCGGGTCGGGGGAATCCGCGCCGAAAAGCGCCACGGACGTCGGGATGAAGCCCAGTATCCTCTCCTCAGCCTTGGGGACGAAAAATTTCACGGGGAAGCTCCTGCCCTCGACGGGCCGGTAGTCGGAGGACGACGGGTCCACATTCTCGTAAATCTGCGCGCGCAGGCGGCCGTCCTCGAAGAATATCCTGGTCGGGGGGTGGAAAGGGGTCGAAAGGCACGGCGTGGACGCCTCGTACGGGGCGAGGACCGGGGCGAACACCGCTCCGAAATAGAGCGCCGAAAGCGCAAGGAGCGCGAGCGCCCCGCGCGGGCTTTTCAGGGTTTTTTTCAGGAAGTTTTTGCAGAAGTAGGCGGCGGCCCAGACGATGGCGATTGCAAGCGGCGCCAGCACGACCCACCTCGCAACCCTCCATGCGGCCCCGGCCCACGAGGCCAGCGTCCCGGAAATCCCCGGCCCGGCCTCCGCAACCCACGCGGCTGCGGCTGCGGCAAGGACCGCCCCGCCCAGAAGCGAAAGCGCCCACTTCCAGGGGATGCGCGGGTTTTCAAGGCGTATGCGCGGGTCGGCCGCAGCGAGGAGCAAATCCGCCAGAAGCTGCCCCAACACGAGCATGACGCATCCCATGACCACGCCTGCCATGACCACGTACTGGTCCTGCTTCATTATGGCCGCATATATGAGCTGCCCAAGCCCCGGATAGTTCATCACGTTCTCCACGAGGAGCGCGCCCGACAAAAGGCCAGAAAAGGCGAAACCGAAAGACGTTATCACGGGATTGAGCGCGTTGCGCAGGACGTGCTTAAACATCACCGCGTTTTCGCCCAGGCCCTTTGCGCGCGCGGCCGTGGCAAATTCGCTGCGCGAATAGTCCAGAAAATTGCCGCGCATGACGCGCATGACGGAGGCGACGCCCCCCACCGAAAGCACCGCAACGGGAAGAACCATGTGGCGGACGTAGTCGCCGAACTTTGCGGCGGGCGTGAGGAATTCGTACATTATGGAAGTCTGCCCCCCCGTCGGCAGCCACCCCGTCACCGCCGCAAAAAGCACGGCAAGCAGCGCAAGGAAGAAGTACGGGACGCTCAAAGACGCGTATGCCAGAAACGCGCTCAGCCTGTCGAACAGGCCGTCGCGCCTCATTGCGGCGGCCACCCCCAGCGGGATGGCGAGCGCATACGTCACAAAAACCGTCGCGAGCGAAAGCAGGAGGGTGGCGAACATCCTCTGCCCCAGGAGCTGGGAGACGGAAATCTTGTAGCTCCACGAGTAGCCGAAATCCGGCGCGCCGAAATACACCGCGGGCTTGCCCGCGCGGGCGTCTTCCGGCAGTAGAAGGGAGGTTTTTACGGGGGAGACGCTGTTTAGCCACATGCCGTACTGCACGTACCACGGCTTGTCAAGGCCAAGCATTCGCTCCTGCTGGCGGACGATTTCAGGCGAAATGTCCTTGGAATTCCGCGCCTGCGTCAGGAAGTCCCCCGGGGCCAGGTGCATCAGAAAGAATACGAGCAGGCTCACCGCCCCGAGGAGCGGGACGGTGGAAAGCAGGCGCCTTGCCACGTACCTAATCATCCCCGCCCCCCTCGTACAGCTCCTCTATGTTCCAGATTATGGAACCCACGGGCGGGATTTTCACATTGCGCCACTTTTTTCTTATGCCCGAATACGACATCGGCGCAGTCAGGAATATAAGCGGCAGCTCCTCGGAGAAAATCCTCTGCATCCGGGCGATTTTTTCAAAGCGCAGGCTCTCGTCGAGCGTCGCCTCCTGGGCGTCCATTATCCCGTCAATCTCCCTCTCCCAGTCGGTGGCCGGGGATTTCTGGCGCGGGTTCCACACGTGCAGGAAGCCGTCCGAGCGGTATATCGCCTTTCCGCCCGAGGGGTCGCCGCCGCCGGTAAAGCCCATCATGGCGGCCTCGTAGTCGAAAGTGTCGTCTATGCGCGAGACGATAGTGGCAAAGTCGAGGAACACCAGCCTGACGGATATGCCGATGCCCTTGAGGTTGTCCACAATGGTGGTCGCAGTGGTCGTGGAATTTTTTGAGCCGTCCGCCACGAGCAGGCTGAACTCCACGCGGTTGCCGCCGGAATCCAGGAGGGCGCCGGAGGCGTCCAGCCTGAAGCCCTCTTCAAACAGGGTTTTCAGGGCCTTTTCCGGGTCGAATTCGTAGCGAACCACGTCAGGAGAGTACCATTTTCTGTTTGCGGGGCTTATTATGGAGTGCAGTTTGACTGCCCGCCCGAACCATACGCCCCCCACGAGGCCGTCGCGGTCCAGGGCCTGCATGACGGCCCTGCGGAAGGCCCGGCTCTGAAACCATTTCAGCTTGTACGGCTTCACATAGGGGACCCCCTTCGCGTTTCTGCCCGGATTCTGGTTGAACCACATGAACGAGATTCCCGACGACGGGCCGCGCTCGTAGATTTTAAACCCGTAGGTCGAGGCCCATTCGCGCACCCAGGGGTAGTCCCCGGCGTCGATTGCCGACGCGTCGCTCTGGCCGGTCGCAAAGAGTATCGTCGAGGTGTTTATGTCGGCGACGAACTTGAATATGAGAAAGTCTATGTACGGCAGGCGGCGGCCCTCGCGGTCGGCCTTCCAGAAATGCGGGTTTGCGGCCAGCACGAGCCTTTCGCCCGGGCGGTAGGAATAGAGCATGAACGGGCCGCTCGAAACGATTTCGGAGGGGTCGTTTATCGCAGTCTGCGTTGACCAGGCCTGCTGGAGAGTGCCGTTTTCAAATGCGTCAAGCAGCTTGTGGCGGGGCAGGACGGGCAGGAAGCCTATGTCCGTCATAAACGGCGCATAGACGGTCTTTGTGGTGAATTCAACCCTGTACTTTGAAAGCTTCCTGTACTTTATATATTCCCCGCCTATCGTGTACTGGCCGGCATAGCGGGAGGGGTAGCGGAGAAGCGGGCGGCCGGTTGAAGGGTCTATCGCGGGCTTTCCGTCGGGCCCGATTTGCGGGGCGAATACGCAGTCGAAAGTGAAAACCACGTCGTCTGCCGTGATTTCCGCGCCGTCGCTGAACCGCGCGCCCCGGCGGAGGTTGAAGACGTAGGTCTTTGAATCCTCCGAAACCTCCCAGGACTCCGCCAGCATCGGCGCGGGCTTCATAGTGAAGGGGTCGGTCGAAACGAGCGGCGAGAACATGAGGGACGTTATCTCCCCCGTGGCCGCCTCCGTGTTTATCAGGTCGTTGAATGTCATCGGCTCCTGCGAGCCGGAAAGCACGAACACCCCGCCGTAGCGCCCGGGCTCGCAGTCAGCAATTTCGGCGCCCTCGGGGAGCGGAAACCTGCCGCGCTCTATCTTCGGCGGCTCGGAGCATGAAAACATGAGCGCCGAAAGCGCGGCCGAAAGCAGGGCGCGGACGGGGAAGGTCATTTGCCCCCTCCGCCCTCCTCCGGGCTTCCGGCCGAACCGGACTTGCCTCCGGGGTTTCCGGGTTCGCCGCCGGCGTCTGCGGGCGCCGCGCCGCCCTCTTCGGGGAGCGGTGGCGGCGGCGAGTCGTCATAGTCCCACCCTGCGGGAAGCGGGGGTTCGCCGGACGGCTTTTCGGCATCCGGCAGGCCGGAGGAATCGCCGCCGTCCGGGCTGGCGCCGCTGGAAGGATTCCTCTCGCCGAGGGCGTTTATTTCCTTCATCGACATGGTTTCGGCGTCCCCGTAGTTCAGGTACGAATCGTCGAGAGCATTGGCCCCGGGGGCGTCCTCCGCCTTGAAGCGGGTTTCGGAGTAGCGCGGGTCGTCCCCGGCAAAGCCGGCTGCCGCAGGGGCGCGGAAGGACTCCTCGTACTCCTCGTCGGCGCGCGCCTTGAGCTTGCGGCCAAGCAGCCTCACGCCCACAAAAACCGCCGCCTCGTACAAGAGGTACAGGGGCACCGTGAGAAGCACCAGCGTCAGGGGGTCGGGCGGCGTCACGACGGCCGCGAAAATCATTATGGCCACAAATATCACGCGCCTGTACTTTTTCAGAAACTCCGGCTTGAGGGCCCCTATGTAAATCAGTATGACAACCAGCAGCGGAAGCTCGAAGCTCACCCCCGTTGCAAGCGGCACCCATACGACGGACGAGTAGTAGTTTTCAAGGTCGTACAAAATCTCCCAGTTCATCATCTGCGAGACTTCAAAGCTGAACCTTATGCCCGTCGGCAGTATGAAAAAAAACGCCAGCGCGGCGCCCGAGGCGAACAGCGCCACGGCCGCCACGCACCCCGGGGTTATCACCGTCCTCTCGCGGGCAGTGAGCGCCGGGGCGACAAATCTTGCGAGGAAATAAAGCACAAACGGAAGCGCCACGAATATCCCGCCGAACACCGCGATTTCAAACATCACAAAAAACGGCGCAAAGACAGACCCCACCCTCGGCAGCGCGACGGGCTGGCCGAAGTCGGCCTGGGCCTTGTTGAAGGGGTACATCAGAAGCTCGTTGAACTGCACCGTGAAAATCCCTATCACAAAGCAGCTCGCTGCAAGCGCAAGCACGCACTTTATTATGACCTTCCTGAGCTCCTCAAGATGGTCGAGAAACGGCATCTCTGCGTCGTCTTCTATGGGCCTTGGCATCTTCCTTAATCCTCCCGTCTTTTTTTGCAGGCGGCGCGCCTGCGGCGCGTCCGCCGGATTTTCCCCGGGCGCGGGGCGCTACTGCGCCCTCACCTGGAACTTCCCGGAAAGCTCCGCGCACACGGCGTCGAACACCCTGTTTACGTCCTCGGTCTTGAGGGTTTTCCCGGGGGCGCGGAAAGTGAGCGAGAATGCGAGGCTCTTTGAGCCTTCCGCAACCCCCGCGCCCTGATAGACGTCGAAAACGTCAACCGACTCGAGCGCGAAGTCCGCGCCCTTCATTTTCGACTTTGCTATCTTTGAAATCTCCGCCGAAACTTCGGCCGAAGGCGTCGAGGCGGGAAGCACTACGGAGACGTCGCGGACCGCGGCCGGGAACTGGCTGAACGGCTTGAACTTCTCCACGCCCCTGCGCCTTCCCGCAACCTCCGGCTTGAAGACGAGCTCGCCCGCATAGACTATCCTGTCCACCCCGGCGCCCTTGAGCAGGTCGAGGTTCAGCGCCCCGAAGCGCAGCTCGAAGCCCTCGCGGCCCACGAAGCCGCCAGACGCGGCGTAGCCCTGCTCCCAGAGCGCGCCCCCTAGGCTCTCAAACTTCACGCGCGAAGCGTCGACCCCCAGGATGCCGAGCAGGTCGCAGGCAAACTTCTTTGCGGTGAAAAAGTCCGGGGCATCGCCCTCCTTCCACCGGCGGCCCCCGCACGACTGCGGGATGGCAAACGCCGTCGCCGCGAGCTCGCAAAGCCCGCCCTTTTCAGTCCTGAAAATCCTGCCGTTTTCAAACAGGCCGAAAAACGGGCTGCCGTTTGAAATGTTGAGCCTCACCGCAGAGAGGAGGCCGAGAAGGAGGGTCGGGCGCAGGGAGTCCTGGTCGCTTGCAAGCGGGTTGTCCAGCCGGAGGTCCGCAGCGAAGTCGAAGAGGCCCGAGAGCCGCTTGCCGTCCGAGAGGGTGTAGTGCTGGCATTCGTTCATGCCGCAGGAGCTAAGGAAGTCGGCGGCCGAAGAGGCGTACCTGAAAGTGGCGTCGTCCTCGCGCATGAGGGCCGAAAACTTGAGCGGGGCCTCGGGAATCCGCGATGTGCCCAGAATCCTCACAAGCTCCTCAACAAGGTCCACGGGCCTGTCCACGTCGCACCTGAAGCTGCCCACTGTGACGGACAAAACGCCGCCGCCCCTGCGCTCCACTCCGAAGCCGAGGCGCGAGAAGGCGTCGGCAGCCTCGTCTTCGGAGACGCCGAACCCGAGCCTGTCCAGGATGTAGGGCATTGAAATTTCTATGGTCCTCGCGCCCCTCGGGGCGGAGCCGTAGACGGCAATCGGGCCTTCAAGCGTCCCGCCGGCGCATTCGGCGAGGAGGTCGGCGGCGCGGCGCGCGGCGTCAAACACGCCCTGCGGATCCACGTCGCGCGCGTAGCGGTAAGAGGCGTCGGTCGATATGCCGAGCTTCCTCGCGGTGGCCCGGACGTTTCCGGGGTTGAAGTAGGCGGATTCGAGTATCACGTCCCGCGTGCCGTCGTGGACTTCGGAATTTTCGCCGCCCATGACGCCCGCTATCGCAACCGGCCCGCCCTCGTCGCATATGAGGGTGTTGAGCGGCGAAAGCTCGTGCTCCCTGCCGTCGAGGGTCGTTATCTTTTCGCCCTCCAGCGCCTGGCGGACGACGATTTTGCGCCCGCGCACGTTTTCCGCCGAGAAGGCGTGCAGGGGCTGGCCGTACTCCATCAGCACATAGTTTGTGACGTCCACAACGTTGTTTATGGGGCGCAGCCCTGCCGCCTCGAGGTCGCGCCTCATCCAGTCGGGGCTGGGGCCTATTTTAACCCCGCGCACGCACGCTGCGGTGTAGAGCGGGCAGTTCGGCGTCCGCAGCGACACCGAGTCGAGGAGCGGGCTAGAGGGTTTCTCCGCGAAATCGGCGGGCGTTTTGAGCTCGGGGGTCTTGAGGCTTCGGCCGAACCTGGCGGCCAGCTCGCGCGCGATGCCTATGTGGCTGGCGCAGTCCCCGCGGTTTGCCGTAAGCTCTATTTCAAACACGTAGTCGGAATCCGGGAATACATCGTTTATGGGCGTCCCGACTTCCGGGCGGCCCTCCAGAATGAGGAGGCCGGAATGGTCCGAGCCCATGCCCAGCTCGCGCGCCGAGCACATCATGCCGCAGCTTTCGACGCCGCGCAGCTTCGACTTCTTTATCCTGAACACCCCGCCGTCCCCGGTGGGAAGCTCCGCCCCTTCGAGGGCCACGGGCACCCGGTCGCCCGCCTTGTAGTTGCTGGCCCCGCACACTATCTGGAGGGGCTCGGCGCCGCCAACATCAACCCTGCACACGCCGAGGTGGTCGCTGTCCGGATGCGGCACGCGCTCCAGGATTTCGCCGACTACGACGTTCTTGAGGGGCTTCATGCCCAGGCGCTCCACGCTCTCCACCTCCAACCCGAGCATGGGGAGCGCTTCCGCTATCTCCTCCGGGGAAATGCCCGAGAGGTCGACGTATCTGTTCAACCATTTCAAACTGGCTTTCATCTGAAAAAATCTCCTTATGAAAATTGGCGGAGGAACCGCAGGTCGTTGGCGTAAAAGTGGCGGATGTCGTCGATGGAGTGCATCAGCATGGCGACGCGCTCGACGCCCAGGCCGAAGGCGTAGCCGCTGAACTCCGCCGGGTCTATTCCCACGTTTTCAAGCACGTTGGGGTCGACCATGCCGCAGCCCATTATCTCTATCCAGCGGTTCGAGAGCCTGCCCATGTCCGGGCTCATGAAGTCGACTTCAAAGCTGGGCTCCGTGAAGGGGAAGAAGCTCGGGCGCAGGCGGGTTTTGGCCCCGCCGCCGAACAGCTCCCTGAACAGGTGGTCGAGCACGCCCTTCAGGTCGGTGAGCCTGACGCCGCGGTCGATGTAGAGGCACTCTATCTGGTGGAAGTTCGCCGAGTGGGTGGCGTCCACAGTGTCGCGCCTGAATGCGCGGCCGGGGGCGAGTATGCGTATCGGCGCGCCCTCCTTCATCATGGCGCGTATCTGGACGCTCGAAGTGTGGCTGCGCAAAAGGTAAAGCTCGTCGGCGTGCTTCGCCACGTTTGCCGAAACCGTGCCGCGCGGCATAAACAGGGTGTCCTGGGCGTCGCGCGCGGGATGGTCGGCGGGGGTGTTGAGGGCGTCGAAGCAGAACCACTCCGTCTCCAGGTCCGTCGCCTCGGCCACGGTGAATCCCATCTTGCGGAAGATTCCGCATATCCTGCGGACGGCGAGTGTCAGCGGGTGGAGCGTTCCGCGCGGAAATTCCGGCGCCGGGAGCGTGGGATCCACGGGCTCGCCCAGGGATTTCGCCATCTGGAGCCGCTCGATTCTCGCATAGGCCCCGGCAATCATGGGCTCGATTTTCGACTTTGCCTGATTGATGAGCCTCCCGACGGCGGGGCGGTCTTTGGGCTCGAGAGTCGGTATGGTTTTCATTATGGCCGTCAGCTCCCCGTTGGGGCCGGTGACGGATGCGGCGAGCTCCGCGACCTGCGTGGCGGTCTGCGCGCCCGGCAGCTCCGCCTCGAGACGGCTTAAGATTTCCCTGATTTTGTCTTCCATAAAAATTCCGTTTTCGGGGCCCGGAGCCGGAAACGCCGGCGCGCCCCCAATAGTATGTATATTCGGATGGATTTTGCCCTCATCGCGCCCGACCGCAAGCAATTTCTGCCCAAAATGAGCCTCCCCGGGCCCGGGAGCCGCGCCCGGAATGCAGGCGGCGCGGCGGGCGGAATCATTCAAGCACGAAGTCGGCCTTCGCGGATTCCTCCATGAACGCGGCCGGTATTTCAAAGCCGGCGGGGGGGGACGGGAAACGCTCCCCCATGCGCTCGTACAGCCTGCGGTAGGCGCCCAGCGTGCGCCGGGCCATGTCGGTGACGCGCCGGTCCGTGGCGAAAACGAGCCTGGAAGAGCTCTTTCCCCCGGCCGAGGCGGTTACTTCCACGCTCCCCTTCGGCATGGAGCCGCGCGCCAGGCAGGCGCTCGCGAATGAAAAGAAGTCGACGGGAGCCACCGAGTCAATCCGGTACCTCCCGTCCGCCCCCGTGCGGGCGCTCCATGAGGCGGGAGCGGTTCCCTCGGCAAACGGCGTCCCGTCCGGGTTGCATATTTCAACCACCCTCACTTCGGCGCCCTCGACGGGCTTTCCGGAAGCGTCAGTCACCCGGCCCTCCACGGAGACGTCCATGTAAAACCAAAACGGCCTGGCCAATAGGTTGACGAGCCTACCTAGTTCGCGCTCGCCCCCGGCCGACTCGGCCTCCCTTTCGATGATTCCGAAAACCTCGGCCGCAAGTTCCGCCGCCTCATCAGGCCCCTCCACTATCGGCCTTGAGGGCCTACCGCCCTCCTCCACCCTGGAATCCCTCGCAAGCGCGGCCCGCATCCCGGGCGCGGGAGCGGCCAGGGGGGCCTCCTTCAGGTATCCCATGGCCCGCATCGCGGCCCGGAACTCGCCCGGGCCCAGGCCCTCAAGGACGGTCCCAGTCCGCTTGTCCAGAATGAAGTGGCGCGGAGCGGGTCCGCCCCCGTGCGTTGGCATGGCGGCAATCCCCGCCACCGCGAAGCGTCCGAAGGCGATTTTTAAGATGTCCCCTTCAACAGCAGGCTCCGCCGCCGCCCCGCCCGAGGCGGGCTTTAAAAGCGACGCCCCCGACGGCCCTCGGGAAAGGACGTACCCCCTGCCCAAATCCACTTCAAATGGCTCTCCGCCCCCGTCCGCGCCGCGCCGGGTGAGGAGGATGGCGGCAGCGATAAGAAGGATGGCGGCAAACGACAAAAATATAAGCTTTTTCATATCCAAAACGCGGGATTTGCGCCCCGGGCCGCAATCCGGATGAAGGCGGCGCCCCGGCAGCGTCCGGGACGGCGGGCGCGGCGGCGGAAAATCCAAAGGCAAGCTTTGGAAATTTCCCACGCATGTAAAGACGGTTTTTCGCGCCGGGCCCCGAAAAAACCGCCCCCGGGGGGAGCGACGGCGCAGGGGGGGCGGCCTCCCGGCCTTAAAAAAAGCTTGAAGCGCGCGCGCGGCGCGGCAAGAATCGGACCGTTATGATGAAAAAAATAATATTGATGGGGGCGGTGCTTGCATCGCTTGTATGCTTCACAAACGCATCGCTTGCAAAGCCGAACAGAAAGGTGGCGGTGCAGACCTACTCTCTCAACCGCTTCACGCTCGAAGAGGCCATTGAAAAGCTCAAGGGCCTGGATATCGACGGGATAGAATGCTACCCCGGCCAGAAGGTGTCCAATTCGATGCCCGACCAGAAGTTCGGCCCAGGCATGAGCCAGGAGGCCATAGACCTCGTAAAAAAGCTCCTCGCCGACGCGAAGCTAAAGATTGTCAACATGGGCTGCCACGGTTTCGGCTGGGGCGACAACGACATAAAAAAGAACGCCGAATTCTGCAAGATTTTCGGAATCGAAACGATTGTAACCGAATCCCCCGTCGCCCTCTTTGAAGCCTGGGAAGAAAAGGACAGCCTCCACGGCGGCCTCAAGCTCGCCGTCCACAACCACGGCAAGGGCTCGTCCAACCAGTATTGGGACCCCGCCGTCACCCAGCGCTACACAAACGGCAAGAAATTCGTGCGCTCCAACCCCGACGTCGGCCACTGGCACCGCAACGGGATAGACGCGGTAAAGGGCCTCAAAACCCTAAAGGGCACAATCGGCTCCATACACTTCAAGGACGTGGATAAAAACGGCCGCGACTGCGTGTACGGCGAGGGCGTCATGGACGTGAAGGGCATGCTGAAGGAGCTCGACGCCCAGAAGTTCAACGGCTATTTCGTGATAGAGTACGAAAACGAATGGGATAACAACATCCCCTCGATAAAAAAGTGCATTGAATTTCTCCGCAAAAACTAGAGGTTCAATCCCAGCAAAAAATCCCCGCGCACAAGGCGGGGATTTTTTTTGGCTGTTATAGAATGGAACGCCCCGAAAGAAGCGAAAAATCAGGCGGCGTTTCGCGGCAGGCCAGGCGGAATTTTTCCCATTCGCGAAAGACCCCATCTTAAAATCCGCTTTCCGCTTCCTCGTTTGCGCCATGCCCATTTTTTGCCCGCGAGTCCCGGGCGCATCTGAAAAGCAAGAGGCCCCGCCGCTCAGCTTCGCAGGTGCGAGAACAACCCCTCCTGCGCTCAAGAGGGCCGGGCTGCAACCCCCTGCCTCCCCGCCAAGCCCCCGCCCTGCCGAAACGCGCCGGAAATGCGAAAGGCGCTGCCCGGCCGGTCGGGGGCGGGAGCGAAGATTTGGGACGGCGCATCCGGCCCGGCGCCACACAGCCGGCTGGCCGGCGCGCGGGAAACGCGCCGCCCCCCCGTGCGGCGAGAACACCCCGAAAGCCCGTGAGCGGAAAGTCAGGCAAACGGGCCGAGCAGCGGGCGCAGGGATTCGCCCGCAAGGACGTAGAGGCCGGATTTCGCCCTGGTCGCGCCTATATAGAACATGCGCCTGGAATATTCGTCGCCGAGATTTCCGAGGCCGGTAAGGATTACAAAGTCGGCCTCAAGGCCCTTGAAGTCCTCTATGGCGCCGTGGAAAATGCCGTCGCAGCCGTAGTCGGAAACAAATTTGGGCCCCCAGTTTTTGGATGAAAGAAGCGGAGAGGCCGCATCCTCCCCTGCGCCTTTCAGGACGGCGATTGAGCGGGCAGGCACGCCGCCTTCAAGGAGCGATTCGAGAATCCCCACAAGCTCGCCCGTCTCCTCGCGCAGGCTCCCGCAGAACTTCACCACCGGCTTTGAGCCGGAGCCTGCCCGCATGAAGCCCGAGTAGCCCCTGTCAAGGCCCGAGACCGCCTCCACAAGGCGGGCGATGTCCACGGGGTTGCGGCAGTTTTCGGAAAGCGAGCAGAGCGCGGGGCTGTATTTTTTGCGGAACTCCGAAAAAAGCCTGGCGTGCTCGAAGTCGGCCGAGCGCGAGTAGTAGTCGCCGAACATTATCCACCGGCCCCCGGCAAGCCCGCCCTCCAGCGCGGAGTCCATCAGGCCGAAGAAGTCGCCCCCCACCAGGTCCTGGGCCTCGTCAACCACCAGCACCCCGAATTTTTCGGGCCTCAGAAAGCCGCCCCCGGGGCCGGTGAAAGCCTTTTTGAAATCGTCCACGGAGCCCGCGAACCCGGACGGGGGGAGGCGCGCCTCGTCCGCCAGAAACTCGCCGAGCTCGCGCGCGGGCGTGACCAGCATTACGGACGCCGATGCGGAAAACCTGCGCGCGTATTCGATTGCAAGGGCAGTCTTTCCGGTGCCTGCCAGGCCGTCGACTACGATGCGCTCGTTTGCGGAAATGCTGTCGAGAATCCTGAACTGCTCCCGGGTGTACTTTCTGGCCTCGGCGTCGCTTGCAAGCATCCTCTCCCTCGGAGTCATCATGTATTCAAAATCCGGGCGCATCATGGCCGCCATCTCCTCGAACTTGTCCCCGGTAAAATCGCCCACCGACAGCCCGTGGCGCTCGGCCTGCGCCAGAAAGAGCCGCTTCAGCGTCCGCGTCAGGTTTCCGGAGGCGATGTCCGCAGAGTCGATGAAGTCGATGTCGGCCCACTCCTTCGCGCCCCCCAGGTCGAGGCTTCTGAAATTGCAACGCGTAAAAACCGCCAGCCCGAAGAAGGGGACGTTGCGCATGCGCCTGTTTTCGCCCTTTATCCGGCGCATCAGGGAGAAGGTGTTTTCCCTGACCTGCTTGAACGGCCCGCGCGCGTCCCTGACGCCCCCGTAGCGCCACATTCCACCGCGCCTGGAAATTTCGGCGGAGGCCTTTATTTCAAGGCACAAAACCCCGCAGCCGGGAATGAGGACCACGAAATCCGCCTCGCCCTCGCCCTGCGTCATGTGGCGCGGGATGTCGAAGGAATGCAGGACAATCCAGTCCCTGGAAAAGTCGTCGCCCTCAAAAGCCTTGAAAATCTCCGCCTCGCCCGAGGAGCCGGTGTCAACATATACGGGTGGAATAAGTCTAGCCATCGGGGCGCATTAAAGCACACAGCATACCGCCATTTCAAGCCTGAACGCAGCCCCTGCCGCGCGCACTGCCCTCAAGATGATGGCGGCGCGCAAAAGGCGGAAATCCGGGCGGGGCCAGAAGCCGCGCGCCGTGCGCAAAGGGCAAAAAAAAGGCCCCCCGCAGGGGGCCGGCATATTCCGGAATTTTGGAATGTCAGGCAAAGCTGTAAACTGTCATTGTAGAATACGTGTCTTCCGGCATTAGCTCGATTCCGGGGAAGTGCGGGTGGTGGGGCGCGTCCGGCCAGTGCTGCGACTCCAGGCAAAGCCCCGCATACTTGTCGTACACCGCCCCGTTTTTGCCCCTGATGTTTTTGACGAAATTCGCCGTGTAAAATTGCAGGCCGGGCTCCGTCGTAAATACGCCCATCCGCCTTCCCGTCGCGGGGTCCGACACAAATGCGGCCGGCGCCAGGTCGCCTGCGGAATTGCGCAGCACCCAGTTGTGGTCGTAGCCCCCGTTTGCGGAGGCGATGAGCGGATGGCCCGACTCTACGCCCGCGCGCACGGGCTTGGCCCTGCGCAGGTCAAGCGGCGTGCCCTTCACGCTCAGCACCTCGCCGGTGGGGATGAAATTCGCGTCGTTTTTGGTGTAGAAATCGGCGTCGATTTTCACCTCGTGGCCGAGTATGTCCGGGCTGCGGCCGCCGGAGAGGTTGAAGTAGCTGTGCTGGGTGAGGTTGCAGAGCGTCGGCCTGTCGGTGTGGGCGCAGTACTCTATCGCGAGCGAATTGTCGTCGGATAGCTTGTAGAACACCGACACGTCCAGATTGCCCGGGTACCCCTCCTCGCCGTCGCGGGAGAGGTAGTGAAGGTGGACGCCCTTCCAGCCGGGCCCCGAGCATTCGCAGATGTCCCACACCGCCTTGTCGAAGCCGGAGAGACCGCCGTGCAGGTGGTTGCCGTAGGCCGCCTCGTTTTTGGCCACGGAATACTTCCTGCCGCCAAGCTTGAAGGAGCCGCCGGATATGCGGTTGCCGACGCGGCCCACAATGGCCCCGAAGAAGCACCCGCTTTTCAGGTATTCCTCCGGGGTGTCGTGGCCAAGCACCACGTCGGCCGAGCGGCCGGAGGCGTCGGGCGCGTGGAGGCTCATTATGATGCCGCCGAGGCTTGCGACACGCATTTTCATGTCGCCGTTTCTGACTTCGACCGTCTTGTAGGATCCCATGGCGCCCCCCTACTTCCTGAATACGTTCTCCCCGGGATATGGAAGCTCGGAGGGGATGTAAATTTCGTCCACGCCGAGCGCCTTGAGGGCGTCGAAGAGCACCGCGCCGCAGTGCGAGAAGGCGATGGCCGCGTGGTGGTGGAACCTGCCGAGCAGGCAGTGGCGGTAGAAGCGCATGAATCCCGGGATGTAGGCCGTGCCCGTCGAGCCGAACGTCCTGGGGTCGAGGTCGAGGAAGCTGCCCTCGCAGATGTAGGCGCGCAGGCCGTCGCCGGAGCCGTGTATCTGGAACATCGTTATGGGGGATGCCTTTATCTGGCCCTCGAGGGTGCCCCAGTAGTCGGCGTCGGAGGGGGCGGTGCTCGCCATGATGCGCTGGAAGCTCACTTCGGAAGTCTTCATGAGCTTCCGCGCGGTGTTGCCGCAGTGGAAGAGGCCGACGGTGTCCTCAATTTTCAGGCCCTTGAGTTCCGGGGAGAGGTCGGAGGGGATGGAGTGGTTTATGTCGAGCATCGTAACGGCCTCGTTTGAGGCGTACTGGCAGAAGAGCTCCGCAGTGAGACTGTACGCGTCGTTTTCGCACGCCACGGGGAAACCCAGCTCGCCGAGGCGGGAGTTTACAAAGCATGGCACGTGCTTGCAGACGTCCTCCTGGTGCGTCCAGCACTGCGTGGAAAGGCCGCTCAACTTCATCCTGTCGCGCAGGTTGCGCAGGGCGCGCTCATAGACGGACATCTTTTCGGGAAGGGTGCCCTTTGAGCCTTCGGCCACGCCCTTTACCCCGCACATTTCCCGGGCGATGTCTGCGGCCTCCGCCGGGGATTCGCGGCGGACGCGCTCGATTTCGGCGTGCACCTCGAAAAGCGCGTGCTCCTCCACTTCGACCCCTATCGAAAGCAGGCTCGAAACGTTGTAGTTGCATGTTTCAAAGTCGCGGGGGCGGGGGCCGAACAGGCCAATCGTGGCGTTTCTCACGCCCTTTATCACGCGGGCGACCTTGATGAAATGGGCGACCTCCTCCGCGCCGCGGGCGGCGTCCACAATCGGGTTTTCGGGGATGACGACGCGCCTGGAAAGGCCGCGCTTCTCAACGCCCATGGTCGCACTCAGCAGGCCGCAGAGAGCGTCGCCGCGCCTGTCCAAAAGCCCCCCCGCGCTCTCTTCGGCGGCGGCTATCATGAGGATGGGCTTTTCAAAATTCTTGACAAAGAAGGCGTCCTCGATTTCGGGCGAAAAGTTGCCCAGATACAGCACGGCCGCGTCGCATCCGGCATCCAGAAGCTGGCGCGCCGCATCGGCCGCGTCGTCCTTGGACTCTATTATGGCGGACCTGCCGGCGGGAACGACCGGGGTTATGCCCAGTTTTTCGAGGGCCGCCATGAGCCTTCCGGTCCTCTCCTCGGAAAGGGAGCGCGGGAAGCAGTTTCGGGAGGCCGAAACAAGGCCCAGCTTTAGTTCGGGAGTGTATGTTCCGAGAGGTAGGTACATTTTTTTGCCTGTCTTTTTGTTTGTTGGTTAATTTGGAATTGGGGAGGCGAGCATAGGGCCATCGCGGGCGAACTCAAGCCAATCCTCCGCAATCCTAGTTTGACAGTAAAACAGCCTGCCCGAAAGCGAAGACGCGCAAAAAAATGCTTTGAAAGGCGCCCCGATATGTGCAAGCATCCCGCCTAAAAAAATGCCGATTTACGAATACAGATGCAAAAAGTGCGGAACCGCCTTCGAACACCTATCGAGGACGGCGGACGACAGGCCCTCGTGCCCCGAATGCGGCTCAAAGCGGCTTGAGAAGCTGATTTCAACCTTCAGCGCCGGCCGCGAAACAGGCGGAGAATGCAAATGCGGCGGAGAATGCCGGGAAGGCTGCGGGGACGGACACCACTGCTGCGGCGCCGGCTGCCGCTGCCACGGGGGCTGACGCGATGACGGGAATCCGCCGCATGATTTTGGCGCTCCTTCCGGCTGCGGCGTCGCTGCCGTGCGCGTGTTCGACGGCGGAGGTTCCGCCCCCACCGCCCGAAACCCGTGGAGAGCCCCCCGCGCCGCAGAACGCCGCACAGGATGCGCGCTCCGCTGCGCCCGCAGCGTCGTTTACGCTCACGCAGAGGGAGCTTCTTTCAATCCTCGAAGAGCAGGAGAGGCTGGCGCGGGACTTCAAAGCGGCAAACAGGCCGGAAAGCGAGCTGAAGTCCCGCCTTTCCGTGCTCGAGCAGCGATGGGCCGACTACATGCGCGAAAACAGCCAGGACGCAAACTCCCTCATCCTATTCGGCAAGTTCCTGCGCTCAAACGGCGACGCCGAAAGCGCATACAAGGTGTTCAGGCAGGCAGACGAGCTTGAGCCTGGCATAGCCGTCATAAAGCAGCAGCTCGCCACGTTCGAGGGCGAAAACAAAATGTACGCCCAGGCCTACGCCCACCTAAAGGACGCGGTGCGCCTGGAGCCCCAGACGGCGGTGTACGCCCGCCAGCTCGGGGACTTCCTATACATGGCAGGCGACAGGCTCGAACAGCTCAAGGCGCTAACGCGCGAGACGCGCGACAGCGAAATGCTCTCCGCCTTCGGGCGGGCGGCCGCCCTCTCGCCCGGCGACGCCGAGGCGGCGGTGCGCTTTGCGCAGGCATTTTACGACGTAAAAAACCCGGACTGGCCGGCCGCACTTGAAGCCTGGCGCGCGGCTGAAAAGCTCTCCGCCCTCAACGTCGAGCGCGACAGCGTCCGGATAAATATCGCCGCCGTGCTGCTTGAAATGGGCAGGCCCGGAGAGGCCGCCGAAACCCTGGGCCAAATATCGAGCCCCGGCTTTGAAGGCGCGCGCGCCGAACTCATGAAGTCCGCCCAAAGGATGGCGGCCCAGCCGCCCGCCAGGCAAACCAACGCAAAAACCGACAAACCCGAATAAGATGGACGAAGTATCCCTGCAAGGCAAAGCCGTATTTTTCATAGTGCTTCTGGTGAGCATAACCATGCACGAATTCGGGCACGCATTCGCAGCCGACAGGCTGGGCGACCCCATGCCGCGCGCAATGGGCCGCGTGACCCTGAACCCTATGGCCCACGCCGACAAGTGGGGCACGATAATTCTGCCGCTGATTCTGATATTCTCAGGCTCAACCATGCTCTTCGGCTGGGGCAAGCCGGTTTACGTCTCCCTCCCAAATCCGAAAACAAGGATGCGCGACGACCTCCTTTCGACCCTCGCAGGCCCCGGCATGAACCTGCTCCTGGCCCTGGCATTCACCATAATACTGACAGGCGGCGCCCTGTACGGCTCGAAGGAAGCCCTCGAAATCGGGCGGCTGGGGCTCATGGTAAACTGCATGCTCTTTGTGTTCAACATGATACCAATCCCGCCGCTCGACGGCTCCCACTTTCTCCGCTACGCCCTGAACATATCGAACGAAGCCTACGTGAAGCTCGAACAGTACGGCTTCATTGTGCTGTTTGCCCTGATACTTTTCGTGGACCCCTTCCGCCATCTGCTGGGGCTTGCCATAAACTACCTGGCCTCGGCGTTTGTGTTTGCCGCAGCCAAAATCATCGAACTAGCATCCTGACCGACATGCCTGTTTACAAGTACGCCACAATCGAAAACGACGGCTCCGAAGGCGAAATTTTTGAAGTCGAACAGCCCGCCTCCGCCCCCGCGCTGGAAAAGCACCCGGAAAACGGCAAGAAAGTCCGCAGAATTTACGAGGCCCCCAACCTCTCCAGCCAATACACACCCGGGCGCGAAAAGCAGCTATCCGAAACCTCCTACATCAAAAAGAAGGGCTTCGACGTATTTGTAAAGGACCGCATCTCCGGGAACTACTACAAAAAGTAGGCCCAGGCATCCGGGCGGAACGCCGTTTCCAACCGCCTCATTGCCCGGCGCACACGAGAAAAACCAATCGGCGCAACCCGCCAAATGGAGCGGATGGCGGCGTTTATGATATGGCAGGGCAATTTTCAGGAACCCGCATTGGTCTAAACGCCCAAAATGGGACAGGAAAACAGGCGGCGTTTCGCAGAAGGCACGGCGGGCTTTTCGTCCGCATAGAATCTAATCCCAGAATCCGCTTTCAGGCCCCCGCCCATGCCAAGCCCCTTTATTTCAACAGCCGGATTTTTACGCGAATACGCACTTCGTCCCGGATAGCGCCAGTTTCGCCCCCCTGCGCTTCCGCGCGCCTCCAACTTTTTGCAGGCCCCGGCAAAAATCCAAAGCCCCGCCGGGTTTAAGCTGCGCATAAAAGACGGAAGGCACAGTCCGCCGGATTTTCCTCAATCCCCTGCCGCACGGCGAGAAATTTCATGAAAATCCACGCCCGGCCCGGAATGCGCCGCAAAAAAGCGCCGGCTCCCCGAGATGCGAATGACGCCTCATGAAACGCCCCGGCATATTGCCGCATGTCCGGCGCAATTCCCGCCCCGGCTTGGAAGGCCCTTGGGGGGCCTAATACAGGGATTCCCAGGCGCGCCCGATATGCGCGGCGGCGCAGGATTGGACTCTCCGGAAAGGCCGCAATCCGCTAGCAAACCAGCGAAGAAAAGGCGGAAAACGAGGCGTCGAAGCCGCCGGGCTTCCCCTTGCATATCACGCTCACGGCGTCGTGGGAATGGAGGCTTTCAAGATGGATGCATGCGGCCTCAAAGTCGGCTATGCGCGCGTCCTTGTCGAGCTCCGCATAGATTAGGCGCGCGGCGTCCTCCACAAATTTCACATACGCCCCGTTCAGCTCGGCGAAAGCCTGCTCGTCCTCGCGCTTCACCATCACCTGCGTTTCGGTCTTGAGGGCGTCGAGGCAGCGGGCGTGGAGGTCCTCTATGAAAATGGAAGCGTTTTTGGCAAGCTCGACGCTCACGCGAACCTTGCTGCGCTGTGAGTGCGGGACGCAGTAGATGTCCCTGTTTATGCGGGCGTGCTCGCTCAGCTCCGCCGAGCACGGGCAGGCGGAGGAATAGACGAACTCGAAATGGACTATGCGCCTCAGCCTGTCGAGGTCGTCGAGCCGCGCCTCGTACGCGCAGTCGTAATATTGCCAGCCCTCAAGGCCGCTGCGCAGGCTCTTTTGGAGCATCGGGTAGGAAAACGAGATTTTAACCGACGCGCGCGACGTACCCACCTCCGACTTCATTGCGCGGAGAATTTCCTCCAGGATTTCCGGCGTAAAAATCCTGTCTTTAAAGGTGTAGAACGTGCGCATGATGCGGGACATGTTTATGCCCTTCGAGTTCGCGGCAAGCGACACTGTCCCGGTCACGGAAGCTTCGAGCTCGCGGACCTCGCAGTCCTTTGACAGGAATTTGAGGGGGAGGCGGAAATTGTGCATCCCCACCTGCATGATGGGGACGTTCGCGCCTTTTATCTGTGTGCTGTCGGCATTCTGGACATCCGGCAGGGACGACGATGCGTCGGCGCCGGCGGGAAACGCGGCGTCATAAAAGGATTTGGGGGAGATTGTCTCCGGAGCGTTGTCTTTTCCTGTCTTATTCATGTTCTAATCTGCTGCGGGCGGGCGCGGCGTGGAAAAATCCCGCGCATTCCCGCGCCCGGCCGGACGGAAGGCGCGCACGCTGCCCCGAACGCGCCGGTTGATTGTATGTTAAAACCTTCCTTTTAATGGCAAATCGGCGGGGTTTGTCGAGTATTTATTTGCCCGCAGCCCCCCTGCCGGAAATCCTGGAATCGGAATATCCCGCAAAAAACTCGCAAAAAATATGCAAAAGACCGATTTTTTTGCTCCATGCTGCGGAATTTGATTGTTTGCCCGGCTGAAAAATATCCGCATGAGAAAGCGAAGCCGGCGCGCTCCGCCAGGCGGAGCCGGGCTCCGCTTCCTCCAAAACGGCGCATTATCTCCCGCCAGAAAACGCGCGGCTTTCCCGCCGCCCCGCCCAGGACGCGTCAGCAGCCTTTGAAAAATTCCCGCCGGGGATTGGGCTGGCAGGCATTGACAATTCCCGGATTTTTTGCAGCCAGCCTCCGCCCGCGCCGGCGGCCCTTCCGCCCTCCCCGCAAATATGCCATAAAAATTGCGGCGCACACCCTGCAAAATGCGGGGCGATGCCTGCCGATTCCATTATCGCAGGATGAATGGCGGAAACAACTCCCCCGCCCGCGCCCCGATATAAGGCTTGGGACTGACATAGATTAGAATGCCCCGAAAGAAATGAAAAAGCCAGGCAGGATTTTTCCTGTCCCCGTGAAATTCCATTTAAGAATCCGCTTTCCGTCCCCTCGTCTATGTCAGGCCCTAAAGCCTTTTTTAAGCAAACCTTGCGGCGCAATGCATGCCTTGAAATTTCAAATGCATGAAGGGGCATAAAAAAGCCCGGACATTCCGGGCTCCCGAGGCTGGCAGACAAAAAAACGCCCCCCCGCAAAAGGATGCGGAAGGCGGATTTTCCCGCTCCCCCCCCGGCGCTCCGAAAGCCCCTGACGGCAGCCGAAGGCGTCAGGAATTGAGAAGCTTCACAAACTGCCTGAGCCACTCCGGATGCGCGGGCCATGCGGGGGCCGTCACGAAATTCCCGTCCGTAACCGCGCCGTCCACGGGAATATCCGCGTACTCGGCGCCGGCGGCGGAGACCTCCGGCTTCAGGGCCGGATAAGCGGCGATGCGCCTTTCCCTCACCACATCCGCCGCAGTCAGAATCTGCGGGCCGTGGCAGACTGCTGCTATGGGCTTGCCAGCCGAGGCGAATGCGCGGACGAGCGAAATCACATCCGGATTGAGGCGCAGGTATTCCGGAGACCTGCCGCCCGGCAGGAGGAGGGCGTCGAAGTCCGCCACCCCAATACCGTCAAAGGCGCAGTTGAGGGCGAAATTGTGCCCGCGCTTTTCTGTGTAGGTCTGGTCGCCCTCGAAGTCGTGTATGGCCGTTTTCACCGTTTCGCCGGACTTTTTGCCGGGGCTTGCGGCGCAGACTTCAAATCCGCATACCTGGAGCGCCTGGAATGGCACCATGAGTTCGTAGTCTTCGACGAAATCGCCGCATATGATGAGCACTTTTTTTGCCATGTGTTTTCCTTTGGTTTTGGGAGGCCCGCACCCGGGGCCGCTTTTGAAATTATCGGCGCAGAAATCCGCGCCGCCGGAAAAAAATTCCCCGGAAGGCGCGGGCAAAAAAAATCCGCGCGGGAGAAATCCGCGCGGAAATTTGAAAGAGCCGCCGAAAAACCCCGGCTGAAATCACGCTTCCGCAAACGCGACTTCGGGGGAGAACGATACCGTGAGGCGGTACTGGAGCCCCGGGCGCATGACCATGGGGTGCGAGCGTTCGAGAATCTGCAGATAGTGTATCTTGCCCCAGAACGTGCGGTAGGACGGGTCGTCGGAAACCACCTTGGTGTCGAGCCATTCGGCCTGGAAGTCGTCCTTTTCGACGCCGATGCCGAGGCCGTTTTCGCCGATGGCGTAAGTCGTCGGCACGTGGTATTCCGAGTGCGGGGCGGCGATGGCCACCACAAAGCGCATCGAGTCGAGCTGCACCTGCTGCTTTACCGAATATATGAAATCGGCCGTTATCTTGTCGCCAGAGAAATTCCAGCTCACCTTGCACGAGCCTATCCCCGGGAGCATCTCGCCGTCGGGCGATATCAGTTCGGGCTGCTCGTAGCGGAAGAAGAAGGAATTGCGCAGGCCGATGCCCGAGGTGCAGCGCTTGCCGTAGTAGGAGGGCACAGTCTTTTTGCCGCCGAAGACGAGTTCGGGCTGGAGCACCGGCAGGTACTTGTCGGCCGGCCAGTCGAATATGCCCGGCATGTGCGGGAACGCGAGGGCAGACGACACGTTTTCGGCGCCAGGTGCTACGAGTGGGATATAGACGTGCAGGCCGCTTTCCGCGTTGTGGTAGACGAAAAGCCCCTGCTCCTTCCTCGCGGAGGAGTCGAACGAAATGTATTTGCCGAAGCTCTTGGAGGGGCGCGGCTGCACCTGGAGGGGGCGGCCTATGCACTTGGCGAGGCGCGACCACTGGCAGAGGTACCGCGCCGCGTCAAAGTTTGCCATGCGGGTCGAGTGGGCGTCCGACGTGCGCTCGGCGTCGCGGACCACCATGTAGCCGTGCTCCTGGTCGAGGTACGTCATGAAGAAGAACTGGAAGAGGCGGCGGAGGATGTCCATGTATTCCGGCATCCTGTCCTCGGCTATCCAGCCGTCGCGCATGGCCTGGAGTATCATGGAGATGCAGTGCATCTGGCTGTACGCGCCAAGCCCCCTGCCGAAGGCCCATCCGAGGCCGTCGGAGCGGACGATGTCGGGGAGTATCTTGAGGTAGCGCTCCGCGAATGTGCGCAGCGACGGAATCTTGCGGTCGCGCAGGTGCATGTTCGCGTGGAGCTGGAGCGCCTGGCGGATGAACACGAAGGAGGTGATGCCGGAGAGGTCGAAGGCGCCCGTCAGCCTGCCTTCAACCCTGTCGTCAAAATAGCTGCCGGAGGAGGTCTGCTGTATGCGTTCGAGGAAGCGGTCGATGAGCTTGCCCGTCTCGTCCTTTTTGCTGAGGCCCATGCTGAAGCGGGCCACGGCCTTTGCGATGTTGAAAATCTGGAGGTGGTTGTCGTAGTCGGAACGCGCGAGGAGCTGGCGGTCCAGAACCTTGCGGGCGTCCTCGGAGAGCTTTTCCCACACGGGATTGCGGTCCTTTGCCGGGCCGAAGGACAAAAGGCCGAGCGCGGAGTAGCCGATTCCGTTTTCCTCGGAGGACTCGTCGAGGGCCTGCTCTGTTATGCAGCGGGCAGCCAGATCGACGATGTCGAAGCCCTGGAACTGGGTTTCGCCGGTGGCCCTGTAAAATTCGCCAAGCGCGAAGGCCGCGTGGCCCGGCTCGTCTTTCGAGGAGGTTTCGCCGTCAAACGGGGCGATGGTGCCGTCCGGGTTTATAGAATCGAGGTTTCGGCCCAGAATCGCGCGGGCCATATCCATGCATTGCTCGGAAAAATTTAGCATCTCGTTAGCTGTATCCTGTATTTTAAAGGACTTATGATTGAACCGGGGGCGTTGTTTGTCAAACACAAATAAAAAGGAGGCGGCAAACTTTCGCCGGCGCGGAGTTCGTTTAGGCGGGCGCGGGGGCAAAATCCGGCGCGGGGGCCCTAGCCCATGTTTTTAAAATGCTTAGGGTAGCGCGCCTTCAGCTCCTTCATGACGGCGGGCCACGAAGTCTTCCAGAACTCCTCGAGGTTCTGCGTCACCTGCACGGGGCGGCCGTTGGGGGCCAGGATTTCATAGGTCGGCAGGACGCGGCCGCCGGCGATTTTGAGCTTGCGCCCGTCGAAATCGAAAAAGTCCGAAAATTTTGATGAGACCACCGCGCGGCCCGTCGCCAGCTCGTAGCGTATTTTCACGGGCCTTTTTCTGCGCGGCAGCTCCACCGACTGCGGAACCAGCCAGTCCAGAGCCGCCAGCCCCTCGCGCGACAGCCATCCGCGCAGGGCCGGCATGACCTCGGCGTTCTTGACTTCCGAATAGGTCGACGCGCCGTGGCACATCTGCTCGAATATCATCCTGCGGGCCTCGTCGTCTATCGGCTCTATGCCGCATCCGGGGCAGAATTTCGCGGCGAAATTCACCCGCTCCACGAACGAGTCTTCCGCCTCGCCCCAGTTTTTGAGGGGCAGCCTGCCGTCCATAATCATAGAGCAGAGAATCCCGGCAGCCTCGTCCTTTGAGCGGCAGTCGCCGTAGGACTCCTCAAGGACGAGGTCCCTGAACTTCACGCGGCGCACCGACATGACCCTCCTGGTCTTCTCGTCGAACGCCGCGCGCTCCTCGGAGGAGAAATCGCCCGGGAACATCTCCGCTATCGTCTCCCGCTCAAGGGGGCAGAGCATCGAGGCCATTATCGCCGCGCGGCCGTTTGCGCTCTGCTCGCTGAGGTCGAGGGCGACGAATATTTTTGAGGCGTACCTCTTGGAGGACCTCCTTACCTCGCCGCGCCTGCCGCCCGCTATGTCGCAGGCGAGCGTCCCCTCGTTGAGGCGCACGCACACGCGGTCGGAAAAGGCGGAAAGCACGGCCTTCGCCGCGTCTGCGGGGTCCTCCGCCCCTGCGCCTGCCGCCCCAGCCCCCCCGGAGCACGAGAGCGCGACGCTGCGGAAGTCGGCTGCGATTTCAAACACCCTCCTTGCGTTTGCCGCGTGTATCCCAAGCCCCCTGCAAAATTTTTCGTCGAACCGGGCCGAGCGGGCCACGCCGCATATCTGCGCCAGCTCCTCAAGCTCCGAGGCGGGCCGGTCCAGCATGTCGTCGAGGGCCGCCGCTTCGCGCTCTCCGGCCGCCTCCGTCCTTATCCTGCCCGCCTCCGCGACGGCGGCCATCATCGACACCCTTCCGAGGCAGCCGAGCTTCACCGCCTCAAGCAGCATCCTCGCATAGCGCGGCTCGGCGGGGAAGCGCGCCATGGCGCGGCCCATATCGGTCGGGGCGCCGGATTCATCCACGGCCCCCAGCTCGCGCAGCGTGCGCCCGGCGCGGGAGAGCGAGGCGGGAGAGGGGGAGTCGGAGAGCGGGAGGGAGGCCATGTCAAGCCCCGCGCACTTCATCCACAAAAGGGTCTGGCTCAGGTCCAGCCTCAGTATTTCCGGAGTCGGGAAGCGGTCGAAATCCGCCTCTTCGGCCCGGCTCCAGAGGCGCACCGCGCGCCCGGGGGCGGTCCTTCCCGCGCGCCCGGCGCGCTGGACGGCGGCGGCGTGGCTTATGCGCTCGACAAACAGGGTGTTCACGCCCCGGGCGGGGTCGTAGCGGGCGACCCGGGCAAAGCCCGAATCGATGACGAACCTGACGCCCTCGATGGTGAGCGAAGTTTCGGCTATGTTTGTCGCAACGACGGCCCTGCGGCGGCCGCACGGGGCCACGGCCCTGTCCTGGGCTGCGGCAGGGAGCGAGCCGTGGAGGGGCAGTATCTCAAAGTCCCTCCCGGAGCGGGTCGAGCGCATGGCGGAAATCGTCCTTGAAATTTCGTATGCCCCCGGCATGAAAACCAGGAAGTCGCCCTCGGGGTTTTCGCGCGCGAGCCTGTCGAATTCGGCGGCGGCCCTGTCCCAGACGCGCTCGTCGCGGCCGCGCGGCGGGGAGTATTCCACGTCTATCGGGTACAGGCGCGAATCGCACGAGAGCCTCACCGCCCCCGGCCCCAAAAGCGACATCGCCGAATCGGTGTCGATGGTGGCGGAGCACACCGCAAGGACGAGGTCCGGGCGGCGTGAGCGGGCGGACTCGAGGGCGAGGGCGAGCGAGACGTCGCTAAAGATATTGCGCTCGTGGAATTCGTCGAACACCACGGCCCCTACGCCGGAGAGGGAGGGGTCTGCAAGCAGCATCCGGGCGAGCACGCCCTCCGTGAGAAAGACGATTTTCGTGCGGGCGGAGAAGTTCCTGTCGAGCCTTATGTGCCAGCCGGCGAAATCGCCCGGCTTCGAGCCTGCGGACTGGGCGACGTACTTGGCAAGGAGGCGGGCCGCGACCCTGCGCGGCTGGAGGACAAGTATCCTGTCTTCGACCTTCTCCGCGAGCATGAGCGGCAGGCGCGTCGATTTGCCCGAGCCTGTGGGCGCCGCCACGGCGAAGCGCCGCGCCCCCCTTTCGAGGGCGTCGAAGAGCGGGGCCTTTACGGCGTCTATTGGAAAATCCGGCATATAAAAAACGAGGGCGGACTGTCGCAAAAAATCCCGCCTACTTCAAGACAAACGTCATGCGCTCCAGCATGTATTTTGCGGCGAACTCCGCAGCTTCGGCCCCGGATATGGACGAAATCTCGCCCGCGACCTCCTCCGGGCTCCGCACCCCCCTGCCGAAGAGCGCGTCCATCGCAAGCAGCATGGCGTGCGAGGACGGGTCTGCGCGGGCGGCCGCAGCCCTGTTTTTCAAGGTCTCTTTCGCGCCCTCCAGGCGGCCCTCCCCGAAGCCGCCGCAGGCCGCGCGCTCGCAAAGCCCGGCGAAAATGTCCAAAACAGCCCCCGCGCTCCCGGCCGGGCACATCGCAAACTCGCACGCAAGCCCCCGGGAGATGCCGACAACCGACGCGGCACCCGCCGAATACGCAAGCCCCCTCTCCTCCCGCACGGCCTCAAACGCCAGCCCCGCAGACCCTCCGAAAATTTCCGAGACCGCCTCCCCCACCAGGTCCGCCCGGGCGTCCGACACCCCCGGGCAGGGGTGGGCGGCGAACACCGCGCACTGCTCCGCCCCGAACTCGCCCGAAAACTCCCCGCGCGGAAAGTCGAACACGCCGCCCTGCGGAAGCGGGGCCGAGGGAACGTCCGGCAGGGACTCCATAAATTCGCCCGCAGCATCCCCCACTTCGTCCGGGTCGAACCTCCCGCACACCGCCAGCACGGAGCGCGAGGGGGCGAAGGCGGAGCGGGCGGCCGCAGCGCACCCGTCGATGTCCGCCTCCCCGAGACTGTCAGGCTCGCCCTCCGGCGGGACGGACAGCGGGTCTGCGCCAAAGAAGCGGCGCCTAAGCCCGAGGAGCCCGGCCTCGTAGGGGTCCTCCAAATCCTCCGCCAGGCGCGAGACGGCCAGGGCCCTTTCGCGGAGGAAGGTTTTCCGCTCGAAAAGCGGGCGGAGCGCCGCATCGCGCAAAAGCCCGAAGGCCGTCTTCCAGTCCCCGGGCAGCGACTCGGACGCGATGCAGGCGGTGTTGTTGCCAAGCGATGAAAAAAACGCTATGCCCTTTTTGGAGCAGAGTCCGAATATATCCTCGGCGCCCATCTTTCCGGCGCCCCGCGAAAGCATTCCGACTGCAAGCCCCAGAGCGCCGCGCACGCCCGGGGCGGCGCTCCACGGCCCCGCCAGCGAAGCCAGCCTGAAATGCGCCTTCCCCACCGGCCCGCCGGGGCACAGTATTATGCGCGCCCCGTTGGGAAGCGCCCTTTCCACAACCCCGCGTTCCGGCCCCGCCGCCGGCTTGGGGCGGCTGCGCAAACGGCGGGGGGGGGACATTTCGGCCGTCGTGCAAAGGGCCGCCTCCAGCATTTCGGCCGCCCGGGCCGCGTCGGAGGCGGAAAGCGACGACGCGCATTCGGCATACTCGCCCGCAAATCCGAAATCCAGGCCCTCCATTTCAAGCTCGCCCATCTTTGAGGCGAGGGAGGACGCCGACTTGAAAAGGTCTGCGGCGGCGCACCGGCACCTCCGGCTGAAGCTGTCGAAAGGCCATGCGCCAAATCGCCCCCCCTTCAGCGAATCAATCGCGCGCATGATTTTTGCAGCGGCGCGCGGGGCGTTCTTTGGCAGGCAGGTCCATTCCACGGCAAACACGCCCCCGCCCATGCCGCAGATGATGTCGCTTGAGACCGACTCCAAAACTGCCTCGCCGTACTTGAGGGAGGTTTGCAGCACCCCCGCCTCCGTCCCCGAAAGCGCGAAGGAAAGCAGGTCGAGCGCGGCAGACTCCCTCATCGTGCGCGGGGGGAGGCGGAAACCCATTATCCCCCTGGCCCTGTCTCTTATACACATCTCCGAGCCCACGAGACGGAGCTACATCTC
>ERZ1026946.144-NODE-144-length-30922-cov-35.590858_pt1 | contig 30922 bp, 25 predicted proteins | sample MGYA00519460_ERZ1026946 | MGnify/ENA primary metagenome ERZ1026946 (study PRJEB26926, sample SAMN06164620) | human gut metagenome | biome: ENVO:00009003; feature: ENVO:2100002; material: ENVO:00002003 | host: Homo sapiens | place: USA | collected 2012 ...
GAGATGTAGCTCCGTCTCGTGGGCTCGGAGATGTGTATAAGAGACAGGTATAAAGGCATTATGAAAAATCTCAAATCAAGGAAGGGCGGCTGCCTGTTTTCAATACTCAAGTGGCTTCTTGGAATAGCGGTAATCCTGGCGGTTGCGCTCTATTTTTTGAGCGAAAAAATTGTCAACTCCGCAATCACCACCGTGGGCACCATGGCCGGCGTGGACATGGGAGGAAACGCAAAAATAGACTGGGCGAACACGGAGTTTTCGCTGAACGACTTTTACATCGCAAACCCGGACGGCTTTTCAAAGGGGAACGCCATGAGCTTCAAGCAGGTGCTCTTCAACCCCGAAATCACGCTCGGGGGCCTCGAAGGAAGCGCGCCGTTTGAGATAAACGAAATACGCATCATAGCCCCCGCCCTCAGCCTTGAGACAAAGGGCCTTTCAAACAACCTCTCGGCCCTCAAAGACAAATTCGCGGCCCTCTCCTCCTCCAAGAAAAAGGAGGCCGCCGAACCCGCCGCAAAGAAGTCCGACTCCCCCGCCCGCAAGTTCATAATAAGGAAAATCGTGTTTGAGGACGGAACCGTGTCGGTCGGAGGCGGCGGCAAGACGGTGGAAGTCCCGCTCCCGTCGTTTATCATAAACGACATCGGCGTGAGCGAGGGCGGAGTCACAGGCGAGGAGGCGGCCGCCGACATCATGATAGTGCTCATCTCCCACGCCATAAAATCCGGAGCCGGAAACCTGCTCAACTCGGTAAACGACACCGGCAGCGACGCGGGCAATGCGGCGCTCGACATTGTGAGGGGCTTCCTCAAATAGCGCAAACCAGCCATGAACGCGGCGGCTTCAGTGCCGCCGCATTTTTTTTGCCCGCAGAACCGCCCGCCGTCAAAATTGCAGGAAAGATTTGGGATAGACGGCAAAACGGCCTAAAAAACGCCCGGGAAATCCCGGCGGAATGGACAGCGGATGGCGCCCCTTAAAAAATTGCGCAAAGCCGCAACGCTTCCCGAAAACCGGGCGCACTCGGGAAAGGCATTCCTCCCGGCAGGCGTCGCAAAAGCCGTCTTGAGGCGGAAACCGCATCCGGCAGCCTCCGAATTTTACGCATATCGCCTATGGAAAAACGCCCCTTTCTTTCGCCTTTCTGGCGCGTTTTCACTCCCCAAAACGCTTGCCCCCCCTCCGCCGCATCTGCAAGCGGGGACGCCGCCTGCGCGGCCGAAGCATCCGCGTGCGCCGCACCACCCCGTGCATGCAGCGTTAAGAAGCACAGGGCAAAACGCCCCTTGTAAAGATTTTGAAATGGAGTGCGGATTTGCCGCAAAATCTTCGCGAGGGAGTCCGCGCACGGAACCGTTTTCGATTTCTTTTAATCCCCCCAATAACTGCCGCAACCGATTAAATTTCGGGAAGCGGCATAAATATGGAATCCCCCGAAAGGGCAAAAAATTCGGGCAATGCCGCTTTACAAATGGGCGGCCGCCCCGCCACGGGCGAATTTCCCCAAAAAAAAGCGAAAGCGCGCCTGCTGGCCTGAAAAAATCCGGATGCGGCTTAAAAAAACGGCCCCCTGCAAACTCTGCGCGGAGGCCGGAAAAATAAGCGCCTGCGGGAACGCTATTTCGCGGCCCCCTCGCCCTTCAGCGCAAGCCAGTCGCCCATGACGCGCAGCGCCTCGCGCAACTGGACGTCAAATTCCGGAACGTCGTCGTCATCGCCGTCCGTTTCTCCGTCCCCTTCCGGAGCCTTGCCGCCATCTTTGGCGGGCGCCTTTTCATCCGGCTCGGCGGGTTCGCCTGCGGAAGCCGCGCCGGATTCGGCCCCGCCCTCTCCGGAGGAAGCCTTGGGCGAGTTTTTTTCCTTTTCTATGGCGCTGTCAAGAAGCACCTCTTCGCTTTTAAAATTGCCCTTGGCAAGCTCCTTCTGGCGGGCCTTCATGGAGTCGAAAAACTTCTCGTCCTCGTGAAGCTGCCTTTCGCGCGCCTTGTAGTCGAGGCTCCAGTCCTTCATGTCCCGGCGGTTTTTCAGCCAGTCGATGCGCTCGTTTAGGAATTTGAACTCGTCAAGCTCCTTCTGGCGCACGAGCGACTTTTCAGACAGCGACTTCAAAAGCTCCTGCCCCTTTTCCCCCTCCCCGTAGCCATAGCCTGCACGGATGGATGCGGGGTCGATGGCGTCCCATTCGAGGGCGTGGTCCTTTTTGTCCTCGCCAAGCTCCACCGATTCCAGCAGGGACGGGAGCGGTATGTCGCTTTTTATCCCCCTTATCTGAATGGAATCCCCGTTTGGCAGGTACCACTTCTGCACTGTGATTTTTGCGGCGCTGTTCTGGGACTTGTCGAGCACTGAAAGCTTGTATAGCCCTTGGACGGTGCCCTTTCCGTAGGTGCTGTCGTCGCCGATTATTATCGCGCGCTCGTGGTTTTGAAGTGCGCCTGCCACGATTTCCGCTGCGGAAGCCGAAAGCCGGCTCACGAGAACCACGAGCGGGCCGTTCCAGGCGACCTTCGGATTGTCGTCGCGGCGCTGCTCGACGTTGTTCATCGTGCCCCTTACCTGGAGCACGGGGCCCGTGCGTATGAAAAGGCCGGCGAGGTCGACCGCCTCGTCGAGGAATCCGCCGCCGTTTTTGCGCATGTCGAGTATTATGCCCTTCACGCCGCGCGCCTTGAGCTTTTCGATGAGCTCTTCGACATCCTTTGAAGTGCTGAACCCATTGGTTCCGTCCTCCTCGCCGTAAAAGGCGGGAATGTCTATAACCCCAACAGGTACCGCCGAAGCGCCCACGGGAATTTCATATACATACGCCTTTGCGAGCTTCTGGGTAAGCTCCACCTCCTCGCGCGTGAGGGTAATGACGCTTCTCACGCCCGGATTGTCCTTCGGCTCCACCTCTAGGCGAAGCTTGGTCCCCTCCTTGCCGCGAATCAGGCGCACAGTGCTGCGCAGCTTTTTGCCGACTACGTCCACAATGTCGCCGGTCTCCTGCCCTACCCCCACAATCTTGTCTCCGGGATGGAGGGCCTTGCTCTTTTCGGCGGGGCTGCCGGGCATGATTTCCGCCACCGTGCAGTAGCCGTCCTTGTCCTGGAGGACGGCCCCGATGCCGAAGAGCTTGTTTTCTATCGAAATTTTGAACTCCTCAAGGGCGTACTCCGAAAGGAAGGCCGAATGCGGGTCGTAGAGGTTTGCCAGGGAATTGAGGAATAGCTCCTGAATTTCGATGGCGTCGTTTTGCACGATGTTTGAAATCAGGCTCTCGTAGCGCTTCAAGACTTCGGCCTTGGCCTTTTCGAGCTTCTCCTCGTATGTCTTCGGGGCGTCCTTTAGCTTTTCGAGCTTCTCTGCGCGCTCCTCCTCCCTGACGATTTTCGCGGCGTCGTCGTCAATCTCGGCGGCGAGCTGGTTTTCCGCGTGGTCGTAGCCTATCATCTGGTTTAAGATGTCATACTTCAGGCGTTTTTCCCAGAGGTCGTCGGCCTCGGCGGCATCCTTCGGCCACTGGGACTTGCTGCGGTCCGGGGCGAAGGTTTCAGGCGAGGAAAAGTCGAAGGGCTTTTCCATGCGCGCGCGAATCCAGTCCAGCCGGGCGTTGACGCGCGGCACGAAGGTCTCGTGGTAAATCTTGTTTGCAGGCAGGATTATGCCCTGGCGCAGGAGGTTCGCCAGCGCGGGCGAGAAGGCGTCCTGGTAATACTGCACGTCGTCTGCCAGAAAGAACATGTGCAGGAAGTCGAGGCTCGACATGTACTCGCGCAAAAGCTCCCTTATATCCAGCTCGGAAAGCGGCATGCGCAAATAGTGCCCGTTTTCGATAAAGTTCACAAGGAGCGCGGACTCGCGGCGCATCTTGGGGGAAGTCACAAGAAGCGACGGGTCCGCCTCCTTCAAGAGCGCGGAGGCTTCTGGGCGAAGCGGCGCGGGAGCGGCCTGGGCGGCGGGAGCCGGAGACGGGGCGGCTGCCCTGGTTTCGGCCGGAGCCGCATATGCGAAACATCCCGCGGCGGCAGAAAGCAGCGCGGCATAAAGCCTTAAAAAGTATGAAAGTCCCTTCATATATAAAATCTCAAAATCAAAAATTGCATATTTTGCGGCGCTTGTCAGCTATTTTCACTCCGCCTGCTACAAATGCCTGAGCCTGTCCTTGGCGACGTTGAGCGTGCGCTTTTCGGCGTCCGTGAGGGAGGAGAATCCGCTGGAGGAAATTTTGTCCAGAATCCGGTTCGTCTCGCGGCGCAGGTCGGCGTCGCTTGCGATGTTCACCCTGTATGAATAGTCGCCCGCGCTTCCGTAGCGCCTTCTGCGCCCGCCTGAAAAGACCGGCAGTTTCAGTTTCCCCAGCCTGCCCTCGACGGCAAGGGCCGAAAGCACCCCCAAGGCCAGTCCGCCCAGATGGGCAGAATACGCCACGCCGCCGCCCGCGCCGCGCGCCGGAAGCTCGAAGAGCAAAAGCCCCATAAGCTCAAGCCCGGCCACGAAGTAGAGTATGAGCCTCGGGCGCATGTCAAACGGTATGAGAAAAAGCAGGAGAAACGTTATCTTTTTGTCCTCCAAAAGCACGAGGAAGGCGGAAAAGACGCCTATCACGCCCGGAGATGCGCCCACGAGCGGCGGCACGTGCATGAAAGCGGAAAGCAGCATGTATGAAACCGCGCCGCCAAAGACCGACACGCCGTATATGAGGGCCGTCCTGGCGGCCCCGAGCCTCGCCTCAAGCTGGGAACCGACAAAATAAAGCACGAGCATGTTGACGGCCAAATGCAGCAAGCCGTCGTGCAGGAAGGAGTAGGAAAAGAGCGTCCATACGGCCCCCGAAAGCACGGACGGCGGATAGAGCGAAAAATACCGCTCAAGGATGTCGCTTTGAAAATACCCCAGCAAAACCGAGTTCAGCACGAACACGGCCGCGTTTGCAAGAATCAGGGCCTTGACTGCGGTCATGCGCGAAAACGCCCCTCCCAGGGGCCCGGCCCCGCCCGTCCGGCGCGGCCTCATGTAGTCTCTATCGTACAGCATCTTTTAAAAGTTCAGAGATTGCCAGACCCGCGAGCCTGACGCCGAACACGGCGGTGACTTCCGGCGAACTCCCGATTATCTTGCGCGAATCCGCCCCGCCGCTTTCCACATGGCTTGATTCGCACGCGCATTCGTCCGAAAATACGCACATGAACTCGCCCCCCGCGCCCCCGCGCCTCAGGGCCTTCCTGACGGCGGACGCGACGGGGCACCCGAATGTCTTTGATATCGGCGCGGTTTTGATTTTTGAAGGGTCTTTTCTGCGGGCGGCCCCCATGCTGGCCACCAGCCTGAGGCCCGCTTCGGCGGAGCGCAGCGCAAGCAGCGACTTTGAGCTTATCGTGTCTATGGCGTCCACAACGACGTCCGGCCGCGAGCCGAGCAGGCCGCCCACCGACTCCGCATCCACAAACCCGTCGAAAACCTCGACGGACGCCGAAGGGTTTATGTCAAGAATCCTATCCCTTTGCACGTCCGTCTTTCTGCGCCCGACTGTTGAAGTCAGGGCGCCTATCTGCCTGTTTATGTTTGAAAGCTCAAACGCGTCGCAGTCTGCAAGCAGGAACCCGCCAACGCCCATCCTGGCGAGGATTTCGCAGGCGAAACCTCCGACCGCCCCCAGGCCGCACACAAGCGCGCGCGACGACGCGAGCGCGCGGCACGCGCCGTCCCCGTAGAGAACCCTAGTCCTGGAAAACCTGTCGCCGTCCACCTGAAAAAAGCCTTAAGAAATTATCTTCCAAAATTTTGGACATGTTTTCGGCGCTTTCGTTCCTGAGTTCCGCAAGAACCCCCACAACCCGCTCCAAATCCTCCGGGTCGGCCCCCCCGTCGGACTCAGCCAGAATGCGGTCTGCCGGCGCCGAGGCCGCGCAGGCAAGGCCCTTCATGCTTCCCAGCTCCCTCATCCCGAAAGAGAAGTAGGCCCCCATTTCCGAGAGCGTTTTAAGCGCATCCGGCGGGCATTTGGCCGCATGTATCAAAACTCCGCGCGCGGGCGCGCATTTGCCAAGAATTTCAAGCAGGTCGCCCCACGCGCCTCGGCAGTGGATGACGGCGGGCAGGCCGAGGTCCGACGCGGCGCCGAGCTGGAACTCAAAAAATGACTTCTGCGAGGCGTAGTCGGAGCCGCACTTCCTGTCGAGCCCGATTTCCCCCACGGCGTCCGCCCCCTCCAGAAACTCCATCACAGCGTCCGCCGGAAAGCGCCTGGCGCCCGACGGAACGAACCACGGGTGTATGCCGTAGGAGGCGAGCAGGCGCCCGCCGCATGCCGCAGCCGCCTCGCGCAGGTCGTCCATGTCGGATATTCCGGCGGAACAGTCGCATGCGGTTACGCCGCTTTGCAAAAATGCGGAAAAGCTGTCCGCGTTTTCGGGGAAATGGAGGTGGGAATGCGCGTCGTAAAGCTTCATTGCAGGGCGCTTTCAAAGACCTCCCTGGCCAGCGAATCGGGCACGCCGCTTTTTACGACGGCCCTGCCGATGCCCTCCAAAAGCACGAAGCGGGAGGCTCCGGCGAGCGTCTTTTTGTCGTGCCGGGCGGCTTCCATCAGGGCGTCGGGCGATATGGGCTCGCGCAGCTTCAGCGGGAGCGAATAGGCCCTGAGAACCCTTTCGACCCTCTCCGTCTCGGAATGCGCAAGCATGCCCAGGCGCTCCGACATGCGGCAGGCCAGAAGCAGCCCGAGGCCGACCGCCTCGCCGTGGAGGTACTTCCCGTAGCCAGCCGTGTTTTCAACGGCGTGCGCGAAGGTGTGGCCGAGGTTTAAAAGGGCCCTTCCGCCGTCCTTTTTGTTCTCGCATTCGTCGTCGGCGACGACTGCGGCCTTCATGCGGCAGCAGTGCGCCACAACTTCGGGCATCATCGGATGCGAGGGGGAAAGCGGGGGGTCGAGCCTTTCAAGCTCCCCGAAAAACGCGGCGTCGCCGAGCATTCCGGTCTTTATGATTTCCGCCATGCCTGCGGAAAATTCGCGCGGCGGGAGGGTGTCGAGAAATGCCGTGTCTATAAATACGGCGCGCGGCTGGTGGAATGCCCCCACGAGGTTCTTGCCCTCGGGAATGTTTATGCCGGTCTTTCCGCCGACTGACGAATCGACCATGGCAAGTAGGGTGGTCGGAACCTGGCAGAAGTCGATGCCGCGCATGTAGCTTGCCGCAGAGAACCCGGCCAGGTCCCCGACGACGCCCCCGCCGAACGCGAACACGCACCCGCTCCTGTCAACGCCGGCGCGCGCAAGCTCCGAGCATATTCGCTCAAGGTTTCCGAACCGCTTTGCGCCCTCGCCGTTTTCGACGATTATCCTGGCGCAGCGCTCCAGGCGCGGGTCGTCGACCCTGACGAAGCGCCCCCAGACGTTTTCCTCGCTCACAAACGCCACCGGCCTGCCGCCCGCCACGCGCTCTGCCGCAGAGGAAAGCGCGAGCGCGAGCGCGCCGCGGGCGATGTAAATATCGTAGCTTCTGCCGCCGAGTGCGACGTTTACAATGCTAGTTTTCATCTGTTCCGAAAACCCCTTCCGAGTATGCCTTTGAATCGAATTTCTGGAGGTCCTCGGCCCTCTCCCCAAGCCCGACATAGAGGATGGGGAGCTTGAGCCGCCTGTAAATTCCCGCGAGGGCGCCGCCCTTGCTGGTGCCGTCGAGCTTTGTGATTATCATGGACGTGAGGCCGAAGGCCCTGTCGAAGGCCTCCGCCTGCTCTATGCTGTTGGAGCCGAGGCTGCCGTCAACGACGATTACGGAATTGTGCGGGGCGGCCGGGTCGTTCTTTTCAAGCACCCTGCGGATTTTTGCGAGCTCCTTCATGAGGTTTTCCTTGTTGTGAAGGCGCCCGGCCGTGTCGAGTATGAGAAAGTCCGCCCCCCTGGCCTTCGCGGCCTGCCAGGCGTCCCACGCGACGGCCGCAGAATCCGCGCCGTGCGAGCTTGCCACAAGCTCGACGCCGAGCCTTTCGGCCCAGGTTTTTATCTGCTCGTTTGCCGCCGCCCTGAAAGTGTCGCAGGCTCCCAGAACCACGCGCGCGCCGGACTTCTGCAAAAGCGACGCGAGCTTTGCCGCCGTCGTGGTCTTGCCCGAGCCGTTCACGCCCACAAGGCATATGACAGTCGGCATGCCGGGGGTTTCCGAAAGCCTGAAGCCGCCCTCGGAGCCCGCGAGGATGCGCGACAGCACCTCCGCCCCTATCCTGGCGGCGTCCCTGCCGCGCAGCTCCCTCTCGCGCCTGAACGCGTCGCGTATGGCGGACACCACGTCGCCCGTCGTCTCCCAGCCGAAGTCGGCGCCGTAAAGGGTCTCCTCTATGAAGTCTATGTCCTCCTCGCCTATCTTTTTGGAAAACAGCGAGGCTAGCCCCCCGAGCGCGCCCCTGGCGGTTTTGGCAAGGCCGTCCTTGAATTTCTTTAAAATCGAAAACATCTCAAATTATGCGCGGGCGCCCGCCCCCGCCCGGGACCCCTACCTGGGGCGCCTGGTGACGGAGGGCTTCTCCGGGGCGGAGTCCTTTATCCTGTCCAGAACGCCGTTTATGAAGCGCTTTGATTCGGGGCCGGAAAACATTTTGGAAAGGTCAATGGCCTCGTTTATGGAAACCACGCAGGGTATGTCGCCGCGGTGGAGCATCTCGAACACGGCGACCCTGAGGATGGCGAGGTCGACCCTTGAAATCCTGTCTATCGACCAGTTTTCGGCAACCTCTGCAATCTTTGAGTCAATTTCCCCCAGATTTGCGAAAACGCCCGCTATAAGCTCCTCGGCGAAGGCGTAAAACGACCTGTCGCGCGGCTTGAAAAAGAAAAATTCGCTGGCGCTCTCGGGCGAGTGGGGGCGCTTGTTCATGCAGCACATGTAGATGTACTGCACGGCGGCCGCCCTGTTTTCGCGCCGGGCGCTCATGCCCATCGCGTCGATGTCTTCAAAATCCCCGGCCATATATCAGTTCTCCGAGTCGTATTCAGCAAGGAACGAGTCGGTGAGCCACGCCATTTCGAGGGCGGCCTCGCCGAACTCCACGCCGCGGCGTATCGAGCCTATGGTTCTGGCCTCGGCCTGCTCGCGCGTCTCGGCCACGATTATGCCGTTTATAACCGGCAATTGCGCGGCCAGGGCAACGCTCTGGATGGCGGTGGCGGTGGAGTTTCCGATTATCATGTGGTGGGGGGTCTCGCCGGCGATAACGACGCCGAGGGCGACCACCGCGTCAAAGTCGTCGCTAGTGGCGAGCAGGTTGCAGACGTGCGGCAGCTCGCCCGAGCCCGGAACGCGCATCACCCGGATGTTTTCGGCGGGCACGCCCGCGCAGCGGATTGTTGCGAGAACGTCGTCCAGAAGGGCGTTTGTAAGCTCCTCGTTGAAGCGCGCGGCCACAATGCCGAAGCGGTACATGCTCGCGTCGAAACTGGGTCTTGAACCCCTGTTCAAACTCATATCTTTATTTCCTCTATGATTTCCAGGCCGTAGCCGTCGGGAAGGCGGTGGTGGCCCGGATGAGTGGTTAAAAGCCTTATTTTTGAAATCCCGAGCTCCCGGATTATCTGCGAGCCGATGCCGTATTCGCGCGAAGTCGGCGTGGAGGGGCCTCCGGAATACGGCTCGACCCCCCCGTTTTCCCGGCTCACATAGACGAGGGCCCCGCATCCGCAGGAGGCTATCTTTTCCATGGCCCGCCCAAACGAGCCCGAGCCGGAGGAAAAGCCGTCCGCCGCGAGGAGGTCGCCCAAGAGGTTTTCGGAATGCACCCTCACGAGCGCGGGCTCGGCCGACGGTTCTCCCCTTACGAGCGCGTAGTGCATGCGCCTGCCGGGAATCGACTTCAGCCCTATGAACCTGAAGCGCCCGAAGCGCGTGTCGAGGTCCCGTTCAAATGTGCGCTCCATGAGCTTTTCATGCCGGAGCCTGTATTCGATGAGGTCGGCCACGCTCATGAGGCGCATGCCGTGCCTTTTTTTGAACTCCACCAGGTCCGGCAGTCGCGCCATCGTGCCGTCGGGATTCAGAATCTCGCATATTGCGCAGCACGGCTTCAGGCCCGCGAGGCGGGCCAGGTCAACGCTGGCCTCGGTGTGGCCGCCGCGCTCCAAAACGCCGCCGGGCCGCGCCCTCAGGGGCTGGACATGCCCGGGGCGCACGAAATCGCCGGGGCCGGCCGAGAAGTCGGCCATGAGGTTTATGGTCCGCGCGCGGTCCGCCGCGCTTATGCCGGTGGAGACACCGCTCGCCGCGTCGAGCGTTACGGTGAAGGCCGTGCCCTTCGGGTCGCGGTTTACCATCACCATGTCCTCTATTCCTATCTGCGACAGGCGCTCTGCGGTGGTGGGCGCGCACAGAAGCCCGCGCGCGTGCACGAGCATCGTGTTTATCGTCTCCGGCGTGGCCTTTTCGGCGGCCACTATCATGTCGCCCTCGTTTTCGCGGTTTTCGTCGTCCACGACGATGACAATCCTGCCCTCGGCAAAATCCCTTATGCAGTCCTCAACCCTGTCAAGCGAGCTTTTCATATGTAAAGCGCCCATTATTGGGGATTGGAGAGGAGCTTGTCTATATCTTTTTGCTCCAGGCGGCGGAACGAGCCCTCCGGAATCCGGCGCAGCTCGTAGCGCCCTATCTGGATTCTGACAAGCTCCTTTACAAAGTAGCCCACGGCCTCGAACATCCGGCGTATCTCGCGCTTGCGGCCCTGGTTCAGCCAGACTTCAAGGCGGCGCCCGTAGAGCGGGGTGTCCTTGCGGGCGAGCGTCGAAACCCTGGCCGCGCGCAGCTTCTCCCCGTCGTGAACCACCCCGTCAAGGAGCCTTCCGATGAGGGTCCTGTCGAAGTCGCGGTTGAGGAGCACCCGGTAGCGCTTTATTATGCCGCTTGAGGGGTGGATTATCCTGTTTGCAAGGTCGCCGTCGTTTGTGAGGATTAGCAGTCCCTTCGAGTTTTTGTCGAGCCTGCCCACGCAGAAGAGCTTCATGGCATCATAGGGCGGAGGCAGGAGCTCGAAGACGGTTTTTCCGCCGAACTGGTCGGCGTTTGTGCAAAGGCAGCCCTCGGGCTTGTTCATCGCAAGCACGACGCGGCCGTCCGGCGCGGCCTTTACGGCCCTGCCGTCAACCACGACCCTGTCCTTTTCGGGCTCGACGTCGGCCCCGATTTCGGCGGGGCGGCCGTTTATGCTGACGCGCCCCTCCGCAATGCGCTGCTCGGCCTCGCGCCGGGAGCACACGCCGCAATGCGACAGATATTTCTGAATTCTCATCAGGACTCAGCCGCGCCAGCCGCAGGCGTCGGCCACAAAGTTTTTAAATCTCTCCAAAAGCTCCCCGTAAACCCTGACGTTTTCCGGGTTCGGCATCACGGCCTTAGAGGCGTCGTCCGCGCAGAACTTCGCGGCCAGATCCTCCCACGAGAATCCGCCCGCACCGTTGGCCGCCCTCATCGCGGCGCCGAGCGCGGCGGAATTGCCCACCTTCATGCGCTCGATTTTGGCGTTGAATACGTCGGCGGCCACCCTGGCCATGCCGTCGGACTTGCTCGCGCCGCCCGTCAGGCGTATGCGCGCGGGCTTTGACGACATCCAGTCGCTGCGCAGCTTCATGTTCATAAACTGCCCCTCGACGAGGGCCCTCACAAGGGCGGCCCTGTCGGAGCCCGCCTCGAATTCGGCAGAGCCCCTGAGCTTCGGAGCAGAGGAATTCACGCGGGGGGCGATTTCGTCGCCGTAGAAGGGTATCATCATGTTGCCGCCGTTGCCGGCGGGCGTGGTTTCAAATGAGGTCTTGTCGAAGAAAGTCCAGTCGGCCGATATGTCGGCCTTGAGGTGTTCGCGGGCGAGAGACCCGTTTCTGAAGCATATGAGGCTCATGAATCCTCCGGCGGGATTGCCGAACACGTGGCCGCACATGGCAGGGTCGGTGGCAAGCTCCTTCATGGAGGCGAAGAACGTGTCGCTCGTCCCGAGGCTTATGGCGGCCGTGGCGTCGCTCATGGCGCCCACGCCTACCAGGGAGCTGGGGTTGTCGCCCGTAAAGAGGACAACCTTGGCGTCGGGGCTGAAGCCGTACTTTTTCACAAAATATCCGGAGACGCCGCCGGCCGTGTTGCCGGAGGGCTCGCACGCGGGGAGCCTGTCCCCGAGGCCGGGCGCTACGGCGTCCATTATGCGGGCGTCCCATGCCAGCGTTTCGAGGTTCAGGAGGTTCATGCCGGCCCCGTCGCCAAAGTCTATCGCGCAGTCGCGGCCGGCCATGAGGGAGCATATGAAGGAGCTAACGAGGTGGATGCGCCGGGTCCTGGCGTAGTTTTCGGGCTCAGTCTTGAAAAACTTGCGTATCTGGGCCGCCGTGAAGCGCTCTATCGCCCCGGAGCCTGTGATGCGCGAAAGTTCGGCGTCGCCGCCGACTGCGGCCGCTATTTCGCGGCATTCGGCCGTGGTGGAAGTGTCCATCCATATCGGGGAGGTGGCGCGGGAGAGCATCGGCCCAACCTGCTCGGCCAGTCCCTTCGACGCGTCGAGGGCCCCAACCGAATCGAAAAACGCCCCGTTCAGGTACACGCTGCCGTGCTGCTGGCCCGAGCCGGACACGGCCGCGACGCCGGAAAAGTCGAAGCCGTCGGCCTTCATGGCAGAAAACAGCCTGTCGAGCGAGTCGGCCCACATCAAGGGGTTGGCGTGGACGACTGAGGGATCGGGATTTTTAAGGTACCCGGAAGGGGATGCGTACTCGGGCATGTCAGCCCCGAAATTGATGCTCTTTGAATAGACGACTTCTCCGGAGAGGGCGTCTATTGCGAGCGCCGACATCGACTGCGTGCTCGCGTCCAAACCTAGGAATATTTTTGCCATAAGAACCTTAAAAGATGAAATTAAACGCCTGAAAATGCAATATCCCGGCCTATTTGTACAGCCAGAAATTCCGGCTTTTTTCCCTGAAGCGCCCGGCCTCAAGCTCCCAGCGGGCCATGAAGCCGCCGACGTTCGCCCCACGGCCCCTCTTTGAGATTTCCGCCCACCACGCCTCGGAGCCCACGTGCTTGTTGAAAAGAAGCGCGGGGCCCGCCGCAGCGGAGGCGAACGGGTTCGAGCCGGAAAATTCGCACGCGAGGGCCATCAGGTGGAAGCTCAGCTCCGTCGGGCGCAGCTTCTCCCAGTCGGTTATCATGACGTACACGCCCTCGCGGCCCGCGGCGTTTTTTGCGGGCCTGAAGTCGAGTCCCGCAATCTGCTTTGCCTTGAGCCTCCTTGCGATTTCAACCGCCCCCCTGCCCTTGTAGGTCAGAAACCTGAACGGGTATTCGGAGCCGTAGCCGTGCTGGAAGCCCCCGAGCTGGCAGCCCAGCCCCGTCATGGAATAGCCGACTGCGGCGGCGTAGGTTGGGATTGCCGGGCTTGTGGGAACCCATTTCAAGCCGGTCTCGGGCCACTGCATCGACCGCCTCCAGCCCGTCATTCGTATTACGCGCAGCCTGCCGGCCCTCCGCGCCTTCTCGGGTATCTGGAGCCAGCCCGGCGTCCCCTTTGCCATTAGCGCAATTTCTCCGATGGTAAGCCCGTGCACGTAGGGCGCGGGGAACATGCCCACGTAGCTTTTGAACTTCATGTCGAGCATGGGGCCGTCGACCTTAAGGCCGCCGAGCGGGTTCGGCCTGTCGAGCACCATGACCTCCTTGCCGCTTTCAAAGCACGCCTCCATGGCAAGCAGCATGCAGCTAACATAGGTGTACGAGCGCGACCCGACATCCTGGAGGTCTATGACGAGGGTGTCGATTTTTGAAAGCATCTCAGGCGTCGGCTTGCGGTACTTGCCGTACAGCGAGTAAACCGGCAGCTTCGTGCGGGGGTCTATCCTGTCAAGCACCGGCTTTTCCGCGCGCTCGTTGCCGTATATGCCGTGCTCGGGACCGAACAGGGCCACAAGATTGACGTTCCGGGCCCTGTGCAATACGTCGACAGTCTGCCTTCCGTCGCCGTTCACACCCGCAGGGTTTGTAAGAAGGCCCACGCGCCTGCCCTGCAAGGCGGCGAAATTGGTTGCGGAGAGCACGTCTATGCCGAGTGAAACTTTGGCGCGGGCCGGAACCTTCGCCGCCTGAGCGTAAAGAGCGGGGTTCCTGGTCTTGAAAGTGCGCTTTTCGGAGGCCGCCTGGCATGCGGCTGCAAGTCCCGCAAAGAGCGCGAGGCCCGCGATGGCGATGGCGGCGCGCCGCGCGGCAAACCTGTGAGCCAATCCCCTCATTTTGCCGCCCCTGAAACAGAGGTTTTCCCGCCCGCCATAGCGAGGTAAAGCCACGTGGAAAGCGCGGCGCCCGCGACTGAAATCACGAGGCCGCCGCTGAATATGGAGAAGGCCACATGCAGTATGGCGTCCCAGTTTGCGAGCTTTTGCATGGCAGACTCAATCCCTTCGCTGTATAGGACGCTTGCAAGGTTCATGTCGAGGCTCCCTGCGCCGAAGAGCCTTATTATAAAGTCGCCTATGGTGTACTGGGCCACGAGTATAAAGGGGATGGAAACAGGGTTTGTAATCCACTGGAGGGCCATGGCTACCAGGCAGTTCCCCTTGAGGGGGATGCACAGTATGAAGGCCGAAACCATCTGTATGGAATATATCGGCACCAGGGCCACAAGCCACCCTATCCACAGAGCGGCGACCACGTTTCTGCGCCTGAACTCCCACAGGTACGAACGCTTTCTGGCAGTTGCCGCAAAATATTTCAGTATGGGATAGCGGTGCAGGTTGGACTTGCGCGGCATGGGCCGCATCAGTTTTTTTACAAGCCTGATGCGCCTGTAGCGCGATTCCATTTGCTCCCGGGTCTCCACTTTGCAGCCTTATTCAGTCTTCCGCCTGCGGGCCGGCCCGCAAACCTGTTTTGAATATAGACAATTTATACAAATCATTAGCAAGAAAATTAATTGCAAGTTTTTTGGAACCATTCCCCCGGAAAGGCTACTAATATGGTATGCATACGGGCAATGTCCGCAGGCTGTGCGTCCCAAAAGGCGCAAAACCGCGCCAAAACGGCGCACACAGTTTTTATACGGCGCAGGGCGAGGAGGGACGGCCGCTGCGCAAGTGGTTGGCCAGCAGCTCAGAACCCTCGATAAAAATCAGGCGAAAAACCGGCGCTACACCGCCTTCGCCGACACAAGGAAAGCAAATGAACTCCAAGACAAAGAGCGAATCGACATCAACCCTCAACCGCAGCCAACAGAAACTCGTAATCGAACATTACCCGCTCGTGCAAAAGGTGGTAAACTCCATAAGGGGGCGCCTGCCTTCGCATGCCGACCTGGACGAGCTGCACTCCGCAGGCGTCGGCGGGCTGGTTGACGCATCGCTGAAGCTCAAGCCCGAAAAGGCCGGATCGTTCGGCGCCTACGCCTCAATGCGCATACGCGGAGCCATCATGGACGAGCTGAGAAAGCTCGACTACATGCCCCGCTCGGCGCGCCAGGACGCCAAGCGCATAACAAAGACGCGCGACGCTCTGGAAAGCGACCTCGGACGCGAAGCCTCCGACGACGAAGTGCGCGGGGCCCTCGACCTCTCCCGCAAACAGTTCACAAAGGTTCTCCGCCGGACGCAGAACATAGCGTTTGTCTCGCTGAACGACGACTCCTCCAAGGACGGCGAAGTCCGCGACTTAAGCGAGATAATACCCGACGAAAGCGCCGCCACCGCAGTCGAAAAGATTGAAAAGGAGGAAATGTCCAAACTCCTGCGCGAGCGGCTGCTCAACCTTCCTGAAAAGCAGCGCCGGATAGTCGAAAGCTACTACTTTGAAAGCAAGAAGCTCGCCGAAATTGCGGGCGAATTCGGGGTGAGCGAGGCCCGCATCTGCCAGATACACGCCCAGGCCCTGAAGACCCTCCGCGCGAAGTTCCGCAACTAGCCAAACGCCCGCAGGCATGGGAAAGCCGGGACCCGCAGCGCCGACGCCGCGGGTCTTTTTGCATTTTTCAAACCGCCCGCTCTCCGCTGAAAAAATCCCCAAACGCCCCCATGCAGAAATGCCCCGGTTAATTCACCAATCATAAAGATGTTGATAAACACGGCGCACTGTATCGCACAATGCAATCCGCCAGATTGCGCCCCTTTTGCTTAAAAAATACCGAACCCACCCCGGATAGCCGCAATTTTTGGTTGCCTGAAAACGGAAAAATTGAAAAAAACGGCATAGATAAGAACGGCCCAAAAACCAGGCAGGCGGATAACGCCCGCAGGCGGGGCTGGTTTTCCCAAGAGGCGGTTTTGCCGTAAAATCCGCCTTTTTAAAGGGGCTTGGCCGAGAAAAGCCCAACGCTCACAGGAGCAAAACGGCCCGCAAAGCCATAATGGAGCGCCAGATTATGAAAACAAAAAGGATTTGCAGAATCGCCTTCAGCCCGACCCACGGGACCGACGCCGTCGCGGCGGCCATTGCATGCGCCTGGGAGGCGCCCGGACTTCGCATAGACCTGACAGACCGTTCGGATGATTTCTCAAAATACGCCTTCACCCGGGATGACATGTGCATTGCGGCGGCCCCGGCATATGCCGGACGCATCCCCGAAGCGGCGGCCGAAAGGCTCAAAATGATGGACGGCGGCGGCGCGCCTGCCGTCGCCGCCGTGGCATACGGAAACCGCGCCTACGACGACGCCCTCATCGAACTTTGCGACACCCTTGGGGCCGCCGGATTCCGCGTAATCGCGGCGGTCGCCGCAATCGCCGAACACTCCATATGCCGCCAGTTTGCAGCCGGAAGGCCCGACCGGGACGACCGCGGCATTCTGCGCTCGTTCGGGGAAAAAATAATGCGGGCTTCCGAACTCGGGTTCGTTCCCGCAAAAGTTTCACCCCCGGGGGCGCGCCCGTACCGCCAGCGAGTAAAAATCCCGATGACGCCCCACGCGGGCGGGGCATGCACAAAGTGCGGAATATGCGCAAGAAGGTGCCCCGTCGGAGCCATTCCGGAAAACGACCCCTCTGAAACCGACGCGGAGCGCTGCATAACATGCATGAGGTGCGTCACGGTCTGCCCCCACAAGGCGCGCAGGCTAAACCCGGTAAAACACTGGCTCGCCCGGCGCAAGCTGGAAAAGGTCTGCTCCGTCCCGCGAAAAAACGAGCTTTACATATGGATGGCTCCCGGCGGGCGCGATTCGTAAAACTTTCCTGCGGATTTCGGGCAGGGCGTAAACATCTCCGCCCGGAAAGAAACATCCCCCGCCCGGAAAATTTCGCCGCAGAATCCGGCGGCCCCTCACCAACCCACGCCCCGCCTTTTATTTGATAAAATCGCACCGGAATATTTGGGCCTTGGCGGGCGGACCCGGAAATCAGTTACCGCGTTTGCGGCGCAGAAATTTCCCTCTGCGGGTATTTCCCCCGCCCAATGCGCAAAGCCTTGCAAATGCAAAAAAATTCCGAAATCCGCCTTGCGTTCCCACGCCTGTGCAGACCCAGCTTTTACTTGGAATATCCGCACAGCTTTTCAAGATGCGAAGCCCATTTGATAGAAAAATAAGTCAATACTCCTGCAAAATCGCCCGCAAAGACCGCGCAGCCCCCCATTGCCTCCCCAATTCAACCCCATTTTCGCAAACGCGGCAAAAATCGGGCGAAAAAAAAGGCCGGAACCCAATCGGCTCCGGCACATTCCGGGATGCGCGGCACGGCGCCGCCCGTCATTCGGCCTTCGATATGGTGACCACGACCCTGACCACCTTGCGTTCGTCGCCCTTGAATTTTGAGCGGATTTTCGCATAGTCGCCCGAGGCGTCGAGGGGGCTTTTTTTGCGCGCCGGCTGGCTGGGGGTGCCGGCCTCTATCGTTTTCGACACATTGTCCTCGGCAAATATGGAAGTTGCGTTCCGGGCCGAGCTCAAGCTTCCGCCCTGCTTTTCGGGGCGGGCTATCTGGAAGCAGTACGGCTTGCCAAGCTCCATCACGACCCCTTCGGCCTTGGGCATTTCCACGTATTCTATGTCGAGCGAGCAGTTCATGGAATTGCCGTTGTTGTTGCCCTCGGGGTCGGTGAAACCGAGTATGCGCGACACGGCGTATTCAAAATCGACGAGAGCGGCCTTGTCGGAGACTTTTTTGAGGTCGATTGCGCAGAAAGTGCCGTAAGGGTATGTGCCGCTCGGGATGAGCGTTGTGGAAAGCATGCGCTTGTAGTATTTTTTCACCTTTTCGTCGAGGGCCGAAACGAGCTCCTTTTGGATGTTCGTATTGCGCTTTGCCCTGTCGTAGGACGCTTTGAACTTCTCATATTCCGCAGCGGCCTTCTGGTATGCGGCCGTGTTTTTGTAGGCGGAATTGTCGGGCGGCGGGGTGAACCCCCTTTTGCCGAAGCCGCGCGAGCCGGGAATGGACGGCTTGCCTTCGGCCGCGCCCCCCCCGGCCCTTCCGGCGAGCTTTTCAAGGCGCCTCATTTCGGTTTCCAGCCTGTCGAGTTCGTTGTCGAGTTTCTCGGCGGCGGGGATGGAAAGCTCCTTTTCCATCTTCTTTGTGATTTTTTCGCGCTGCTCCCGCTCAATCAGGGCGAAAGTCTTGACGCCCTCGGCGCCGAAGCCCACGGCGTCTATCGTGGCCTCAAAGCCCTTCATCTGGGAGCCCCCCGGCTCCATCCTGAATACGGCGTCCGGATAGGCGGTCTTGTCGGCCACCGTCTTTACGGTGACGTTGTAATACTCGGCGGAAGCGGCCGAAGCAATAGCGAACATGCCGCAAAAAGCTAGAAATTTTCCCATCATACGAGTCAAAAAATCTATTTTTACAAAACGGATTCAAGCAAAAAAAACCCGCATGCGGTATTGTCCGCACACGGATTAAAAAATTCCGCATGGCGCGCCGAAACAGGGCGACGCTAGCAGGCCCAGGTGCGCTTCTTATGACGATTGCTCTTGGAGCGCTTGCTGCGCTTGTGCTTGTTCATCTTCAGTCTGCGTTTCTTCTTAAGATTTCCCATATTCGATAATATATTTACCTTTTGAGTTAAAACCTGTAAAGAATCTCCTTTTGCGGGTGTTTGTAAAGCTTTTTTTTATTCCGATTTGGACGGCATGATTCCGACGGCGTAGCCGTCCCTGCCTTTCAGGTATTCCGCAGCCGCGGCGCGGACGTCCGAAATGGTGATTTCGGAGTACCCCGTTTCAAATGTTTTTGCGATTTCCCGGCGCAGGGGGTCCGCCTGGTAGAGCGGCATGACGTAGTTTGCCCAGTAGGAATTCAGGCGCCTCGTCTTTTCTACCTGCTTTATTATCGGGGCCTTGGCCCTGACGAATTCGTCCTCGCTTATCTCCTCCGATTTTGCGCGCGCCGCCTCCGCCATCAGCTCCGAGACCTCGGAATTCATGGACGGGACGACGTCGCTTACGGCGGAAAGGATTCCGAAGTTGAATGCCTGGCTGGAATTGTTGTAGGCAAACGGGCTGTACACCTTGCCCTCCCTCTCCCGGACGCTCTTTCTGAGGGCGTCGCTCAGCACGGCCCCGAGGATGTTTGCGGCGCGCATCTTCCGGATGTCCCTACGGTCGCACGTGGGCCAGACGCGCATGGCTATGGACCTTTCGTCGGCGCTGTTTTTCACAAAGAAGGTCTTTTCCATTTCGGAAGTGAAGGTTATCCTGCGCTTGTCTGAATAGTCCGGCCTTTCGGCGGCGCGCCCGGGCATCGAGCCGAAGAACTCGCCGAGCCATCCGGCCGCCTCCGCCTCGTCAAAGTCCCCGGCTATCGAAATTTCCATGTACGAGGAGGCCATTATGGGGCCAAGCCACGCGCCGAGGTCGCCCATCGTCAGGGCGTCGGCCTCCGGGCGCGGCGGGAATGCCAGCATGTAGTTCCCGTCCGTCAGCCACCCGTCCACCCTGACGAGGGCCGCCTCGGGATTGGTCTCCACCTGCCGATAGCGGGCTGCTATGATTTTTTTAACGTACGATGTCGCGGATTCTCTGAATGCCGGGGCGCGCATGTAGGTGGCCATGAGGGCGAGGGCGCTTCTGAGGCTTTCGGTAGTTGTGGAGCACGAGAACGAGAAGGCGTCCCCCTCCGCAGTGAAATTAAGGGATATTTGCATGTCGGACTTTGCCACGTTTATCTCGTCGTAGCTTTGCATTTCAGTGCCCCCAAGCAGCATCCCGGCGGCGATGCCCGCAAGGGCCGGCTTTTCCCGAGGGAGGTCGTACCTCCCCCCGCCGAAGGATATGTTAACGACGACCTCGCCGCGCGCGAAGTCCGTCTTTTTGAGGTTTGCCCTGACGCCGTTTGCGAATTTAAGCATCGATATTCCCAAACCGCCGTCCTCCTTTGAAACGGGCCCGCGCGCGGCGCCGAAATCGGCGAACTTAAGCGGTTCGGCGGCAAGCGGGCCGTAGAGCCCGGCGGGGGAGTCCGACTCTATGAGCGAGCGGAAGCCGTCCGCGACCGCGCCGCCCCCCGAAGAAGGGACGTCGACCGTGCGCGCAAACAGGCGCGCGCCGGAGGCGAACTTCCGGAACATTTCCGAGGCGTCCGCAGCGGTAAAATCCCTGAAAGCCTCGCGCGCAATCTCCAGATCCGATTCCGGGTCCGTGACAGTCTCGCCGGCGGAGAGGGCGGATGTTATCGCGTCCGCAAGCGAGGCCGACTGGCGCGTCGGCTTGCCCCTGACCTGGCTTTCGAGGGAATTCAATATTTCGGATTCGGCCTTCTCAAGCTCCCACTCCCCGAAGCCGTTTTTGACGAGTCCCCTGTACATGCGCGCCGCCTCCTCGGCCATGGCCGGGGCGTTGGAGACGTTGGCGCGGGCGCCTATCGTGAACACCTCCGCGTAATTTTCAAACGAGCCGAAATCGGCGTACGCTGCGGAAAACCTGGATTCGGGCGACGACTTTCTGGCGTCGAAGCGCAGGGTCGCGGCCTTCGCCATGGCGGAAAATCGCATGTCGCGTATGCGCTTTTGCAGGCCGTCTTCCGGATAGGCGACAGGCCCGACAAGGTAGATGCCCGCCGAGCAGTCGCGCGCATCCCCGTCCTCCACGTGCCAGACCTGCGGCGCCCCGCCGCCTGCGGCATTGAACCTTTCAGGGTCCATCGCCCGTGCTTCTGCGGAAGCATCCGCAGAAAGGGCGGAAAATATCGGGCGGGCCTCGGCGAATATCCCGGCCGGATCAACGTCCCCGGCCACGACGAGGGCCATGTTTTCAGGGCGGTAGTTGGCCTTGTAAAATTTTTCAAATTCCGATTTCGGGGCGTTTTTTATCACTTCCTCCAGGCCGATGGGCATGCGCCTCTCGTAAACGGAGCCCTTGAAGAGCGACTTTATGAGGCCGACGGACAGGCGGTACCCGGAGGTGTCGCGAGACTTTTTCTCGGCGAGGATGACGCCGCGCTCGCGCTCGATTTCAGATTCCCCGAAAAGGATTGCCCCGGCGTAGTCGCCCAAAAGCCTGAGGCCGTCGAGCGTCATGGCGCGGGCGTTTGAGGGCATGTCGATTTTGTAAACGGTTTCGCTGAAGCCGGTATGGGCGTTAGTGTCGGCCCCGAAGGCCATGCCGAGGCGCTGGAAATACTCGACCATCTCGCCCTTGGGAAAATTCTTCGTGCCGTTGAAGGCCATGTGCTCGACAAAATGGGCGATCCCCTCCTGCCCGTCCGCCTCTGCGGCTGACCCGCGCCTCACAAGCAGGCGCATCGAAACGCGCCCGGGCGGCTCCGAATTCGGATAAACCGCGATGGTGAATCCGTTTTCGAGCGTCTCGATGCGGAGGTTTGCGTCGGGCGCCAGGGGCGCGTTGGCAGGTTCGGTTGCAGTTTCGGCAGATGTTTTCATTTCGGAGGCGGCGGCGCACAGGGACGCGCACGCGCAGATTGTGTAGGCGAGAAGTTTTTTCATGCTATTTTTTTTGACAGACCCAGAATACGCATTCATCGGAAAATTCCCGGACCGTTTGCGGCTCAAAGGCGATTTCGGAGCGTTTTTTTTCAAGCAGGATGCCGAAGCCGGCGGAGGAGGCGTCCTCGCGGACCTCTGCGCGCGACGGCGAATGGATGAAGAGCTCGCCGCATCCGCTTTCGTAGCAGATGTCGCCGAATTCGTCCAGGGCAGAATGCTGGGTCCCCTCCGCCCAGGACTCGCGTTCGGCGCGCCAGTAGGCGGCGTTGCGCGGCGCGTCCCGGTCGTGGGTGGTGAATATGAAAATCCCCCCGGGGCGCAGCACGCGCGCGGCCTCCGACATCGCCAGGCGGCGCCTCCTGCGCAGGGGTATCTGCATTATGCCGTTAAACCCGAACACGGCCGCGTCAAACGACGAATCCGCAAAAGAAAGCCCCGTGGCGTCCTCGACGCGGAACTCGGCGCATCCGCCCGAATCGGCGGCTATGGCGCGCGCAACCTCCACCATCGCCGGGGAAAAGTCCGTGCCTACCACATTCCCGAACCCGATGAGGGAAAGGCCGTGCGCTATCCTTCCCGCGCCGCAGCCCAGCTCCAAAACCCTCCATCCGGGCTCCAGATACTTCCCGAACACGAGCTTTTCCGACTCCCACAGGCCGACGCGCGTCACGGCGCGAGCATAGTCGCAGACGACCTCCGTCTTGCAAAAGTAATTCTTTACGTTTTCGGCATCCATTGCAGTAAAGGCAACATGCAAGCATATTCCGCCCGCTTTGCAAGCAAAGAGCGCGCCCCGGACAAGCCCGCGCGCGGAAAAACGCATGCGGGGAGCGCAGCCCGGCATTCCGGACTTGACACGGGCGGGAAAACCCGCAAAAATCATTTTACTATGAAAATATTTATAAGTTTACTAATTCTTCTTCCAACCATCATCTCCATAGCAGCCCTCCCGCCCCGGGGCGGCATAGAAGCCGCTGAAATCCGCGCGGCAGACGGGGACGCGGGGGCTGCAATGTTCGCCGGAAAGTACTATTATAACGGCATGTTCGGCTCAAAGCCCGACCCGGCGAAAGCCGCCAAATACCTAGAATTTGCGGCCCTGAAGGGCGGATACTCGTCCGCCCTATACAACCTCGGCATGATACGCCTAAACGGAGAGGGCGGAACCGCCCCGGACCGCGCCGCCGCCGTCCTGATGCTCTGCGAGGCCGCCATGAAAGGGCACGAAATGGCAGTCTCGGAGCTGGAAAAACTCGGCGAAAACCCCGAAGCCCTCTCCGCGCTCGGGACATGCAGGATGACCGGGAAGGGCATCGCCTGCAATCCTGAAGAGGCAGTCGGCCTGTGGCGGCGAGCGGCGGAATTGGGAAGCCCAAGCGCGCTCTTCAACCTCGGGCTCGCCTGCGCCACCGGAAGCGGCGTCCCCGCCGACCCGCAAAAGGCGGTGCAATACTGGAAAAAATCAGCCGAATCCGGCTACGGCCCCGCCTTCAGGAGCCTTGAAAAAGCCTGCATGGAAGGCTATGGCGGCATGAAAAAAGACCCCGGCGGGGCGGCAAAATGGCGCAGAAAGGCCGACGAGTGGGAGCGGAACGCCCGCGCCGAGCATAAGAGGCGCACGGAGGAGGCGGAACGGGCCCTGCGCAAATAGCGCCCTCCCGGTTGCGGGTATTCCAGCCGGCAAACCCTCAAAAGGCGATGCCTGCCATGCGCAGCCGGCGAGGAGACCCTGATTCCTTTCGGGAATATTTTTCATTCCCCCTTTCAAATCCGCCCGCAGACCGCCCTTTCCGCCCCCCTTTCAGGAATGCGAAAAAGACGGCGGCCAATGCGCGGCATTTTCCAATAATCCCGCAACGGTTCAGCCGCAAACTGCGCCCTGCCCCGCGCATGGGAAAATAAACCCGGTAAACTCGCCCAGGCCAAAGTATTCCCCCGCCTCACATTCGTAAAACGACGCCGCCTCGCCCCGCAAGCAGGCGGAAATATTTTTGGAAGCCGAACGAATCCCCGGAAATGCGGAAAAATTCAAATTACACCATTCTCCAAGCTTTGCCCCATTCGCACAAATGAATCTCACGGCGAGAATCGGTATCATATTTCCCAATATCTGCAATGCCCATTTTTAATTCCGCATTTTGAGCAGTCTGCCCTCCCGCCATTTTCCCGTGGCCGCCTGCCGCCTCCGCCCAGATGCCCCATTCGCATATGGCGCGTCCTATGCAATCTACGCAAAACAAGCCCCGAAAACCTCTTGCCCCCTCAAAAACGAAAGCCTGAAAAAAACGGCGCGCCACGATAAAAAGGTCTGCATGGATGGAAAAACAGAATGCGGATTTTACGGAGAAACTCGTTTATGGAAAGGCGATTGAAGCCAAATCCATAAAATGGCGTCATGCGGTTTTCCGCCCCTTTCGGGACATTCCAATCCTATGTAAGCCCCATAAAAAAATCCAAATCCCCAAGGATTTTTCCGGGAAAAGGCCGGGCTACTTCGAGACGTCCTCCTCAAACGGGCTTGCCGGAAGGCCGGCGCCGCTATAGAGGTTCACGTCGGGATCCTCGCTCCAGCCGTAGCGGACTTTCGCGGGATTTTTGACTTCCGGCGGCAGCGCAAGGACGACTGACGACTTCCCCTGTATTCTGGCTTCGGCCGGATAAAATTTGCCGTCGGCGCCGGCCGCCTCAAATGTGCGCGGGGGCTTTGAATCGGAAGTCTTAAGCCCGTTTGCGGCGTACTTAAAATCCACCCTCACCGCGCCGCCAGAAAGCGAAACCTTTGCGGGAACGGGACTGCGGGAATCGACCTTCATTCCGTAGGCGTCCGAGAGGGCCAAAAGCGCCAGCCGGTGAGCGACCGCATCCTTGTCCTTCGGGTGGAGGTCGATTTCATTTCCGTCGATGATAACGGCGCATCCGCTGAGGGGAACGGCCTCGCCCAGGCGCCTTTGCACGTCGCGCAGGGCTATCCATCCCTTTTCCTTAAAATCCGGGAGCTGCACGGAGAATATTAACATGCGCGGGTTCTCAAATTTTTCGCGCATCATTTCCGCATATTTTGGGAAGAGCGCAAGGTACTCCTTGGCTGTACCGGAGTTCATCTCGCCCTGGTACCACAGCTCTCCGCGCACGGCAAACGGCTCAAGCGGGTTTATCATGGCGTTGTAGCACCACTGGACCACTCCGTTTCTGTTGTTCGGCTTTTTGATTCTGCCCTTCTGCCTGCGCTCGTCGTCTGTCATTTTCTCCCATTCGGCGATATCGCGCTCCTGCCACTGGTTGAAGAGCTTCTCCATCCGTTCCACATAGGGCATTTCGCCGCTCTTTTCGGCCGCACCGCGCGTCATCCACGACTCAAGCCGCGAGCCGCCGTAGGATGAATTCAGAATCCCGACGGGAACTCCGAGTTTTTCATAAATTTCAAACGCAAACAGCATCCCCACTGCGGACGCGCGCTCAAGCTGCTTGCGGTATTCGGAAGTCGCCTCTGCCCAGGATACGGAGGAATCCACGCCGTGCATGCCGAGAGGCTTTTCGGCGGTATTCAGGGGGATATTTATGAAGCGCACAAGCGGCTTTTCGGCGGAATTTACGATTTCCCTGCCCCCTTTTGCGCTGGAGAGCGAATACTCCATGTTGCTCTGGCCCGAGCACAGCCAGACCTCGCCCACCACCACGTTTTTTATGGCGACCCTGTTTTTGCCCTCAATCAAAAGCTCCCCGCCTTTCCTGACGTACTTGCTCGGCGGAAGGTCGGCGCGCCAGTACCCGTCCTTGCCGGCGGACGCATGAGCGCTTTTTCCCATGAAAGAAACCTTCACCTTTTCGCCGGGATCGGCAGAGCCCCAGACGCGCATGGGCATATCCGCCTGAAATATCATGTTGTCGGTAAATATGGCAGCCGGCTTTACATCCGCAAATGCGGCGCAGGAATACAGGGCGGCAAATATCGCAAATGTTCTCTTCATAAAATACGATTTTCGCGCAAACGCAGTGAAAATGCAAGACGTTTTGGCAGCACTCCCCGTACCCGGAGCGGATTTTGCCGCAAAAAAATACACAGGCTTCAAATATAAAAGCAGGCGCCGCTTTGGCCTCCGCAGAAGATATAAAACATGTACGCCCGCCCTTTGCCCCGGATGCGTAGAATTTCCTATTTCGGGATACGAATTTCGCATCAGATTCCGCACCAACCCAAATCGGTGCATGGGGTATGGTAAGAATTTCCTTTCGCGTTCCGAACGCTCCCCCAAGAAGCGCAAGAGTCCCGGCCGGGCCGCACCCAAATTGGAAAAAATCCGCCAAGGCGGCAGAGTATTTAGAAACGTCCAGGCAAAAGACGCTCACTGCCCCGCAAATACCGGCCCACCCGGTACGCCAGCCCAAGTTTGCAATAGGCCCTTATATTCATAAAACAAAAAGCCTCCTCCCCCGGTGGCAGCTTCAAAAAGAGCAAAAAAAAGGCGGCGGACAAAAGTGCCCGCCGCCCAAAATCAATGCGAAAAACCGCTTCTAGTTGCGGCGCGCCCTGCGCCTTGCCGCAACGAGCAGGGCCGCGAGACCAAACACGGCAGCATAGGCGGCAGGTTCCGGAACGACGGAACTCGTGTAATAAATTACAAGAGCCTGCGAGTTTCCGATATCGGCGTCTTCCACATTTTCCAACGCGAAGCGATAAGTGTCGCCTTCGTTTGCCAGTATGACACTTACGAATTCGCTGTTTGCAACCAGATTGGTCCAGTCGGTGCAGTCAAACCATGTGCCCTGAAGCCTGCCTTCGAGGTGGAGCGACGGGTCGGTTGTAAGGAACAGTTCAAAACGGACTTCAACGCCCGCTTCGGCTGCGGCAAACTCTGCGAAGTTAACCTCTAGCTTGCCGGTAAACTGGTTGTTCTGCCAGGTATCGTTCTTAATTGCGGTGATGCCGGTATCGTTAACGTTGTAGCGGAGGGTGCCGCCGTTATTGATTTTGAAGCCGTTGTGGCCGTCGTTGTCATTTTTGATGATAATCTTGTTGCCGCCGCCGGTTATGGCCAATATGCCCTCGCCGCCGCCAGTCGTGGTTTCCTTGCCGATTTCAAGGCCGGAAAGGAGAAGGTCGTTGCCGCTCCCGCTGACATTGAATACGGAGGTAGTCGTGTAGTTTTTGCCGCCCCATTCGTGAATCTTGAGCCATACGCCCTTGCCGTCGGCGCCGCGCAGAACCGTGTTTCCGTCGAGAGTAAACTCGTTGGAGAAGGAGCTTCCCGCAGTCGTAGAACCCTGGATGACAAGCTCGCTGGAGCGTATCGTTATGTAGTTCTTGTTGTCGGCATTGTCGCTTTTTGAGTAAAACTTCACCGAGCCGAAAGAAGTTCCGTCGCGGCTTGAGCCGTTGCTGGTGGCAATCTGGTTGACATCCAGAACATTGCCCTCGCCCGTCATGGTGAATGACGCGCTGCCGCTCACAGCCCCGTCGGAAGTCTGGCCGATATTGAGGTTATGGGCCGAAATGAAGGAGAAGCCCTTCATGTTGGCCTCGGTGTTGAACGTCGTTTCCGAATCGCCGACGGAGGAGAGGCGAAGGTTCATGTCGCCCTTGAGAACAAGCTGCGTAAAGCCGTCGGCCATATCGGTTCCGCTCTGGTTCCATATGATGTCTCCGGCGGACGAGCCGTGCGCCCCGCCGTTTGCGAATTCGAGCGCGCCCGCAGCAATCTTGGAGCCGCTTTCGACGTTCACAGTGAGGGAGTCGCCGTCGCCGTTGAAGGTGTTCCAGCCGAGGTTTATGTTGCTTCCGCCTTCGAGGTCGTCCCTCGTCCAGTTTTCAATGTCAAAAATCGAGGTTCCGTCGTTTCTGCCGGCGCCGTTTAGCCTGGAGCCGTCCTTGAAGGTCAAAACCTTCTGGGCGGGATTATATACGCCTTCGCCGCTGGTCGAACCGCCGAGAGAGGAAATGAAAATCGAGTTGGAAACCCAGCCGCTTTCCTTGGACTTGGTGGAATCCCAGCCGTCGTAGTAGGAGTTGAAATTGGAGTTCGACATCGTGAACGTGGAGTTGCCGCCCATGTCCAGAATGTTGTCCGTGCCGCCCCCGACTTTGAAAGTGGAATTGGTGAAATTGATGGCATGGGTGTTATTCATCGAAAACCCGTTGCCGGCGTAAGTGGCGTTATTGACGTTCACCGTGGAGTTTCCGTCGCCGCCGATATTTCCCGTAATATAAACGTCGCTATTTATATTGAGGGTGCTGCCGTAAAGGCCGGTTATCGTGGCGTTAATCGGATTTTCCAGCGAGCCGAACGCGGAATCAATATTGGCGATGCTGTTATCCATTTTGAGCTGGACCTGCACCCCGGCGAGCTTTTCCACCTCCCACGGCGGATTGTCCAGGGTTATATCCTGCCAGCCGTCCTTTTCATACTGGTTCCAAGAGGAGGCGTCGAGGAAGCTGACGCCGGCGTCCCCCTCGCCCTTCAGGCCGTTTATGCGGAATTTGACAACGCCGTCCGGAATGTCCGAGTCCGCAGCATAAAGCCCTGCCGCGAATGTGCAGCACGAAGCAACTGATAACTGAAGCAATAATTTTTTCATGATTATTTTGTGTAAAACTTTAAAGCCGCACTTTGCGCATAAAAAATACGGGCTTTTTAAATTTATAGTAAAATTTATAAGGTTTTGAAGCGCAGTCAAACACATTTCCGCCCCGCCGCCCTTTGGCAGAAAGGGACAGGCCCTACCCCGCTCCGCCAGTTCTCAATCTTTTGAGGAGCATAGCAATTCATGGCATGAAAAAACGCACGCAAAAAAAGTGAATTTATTTTACCTTTCCAAGGCGATTTTTCCGGTTCCATCCGATGGAACAAAAGTTAAAAAGCCTATGCCTCAGGCGCAATATCGTCCATGCAAGACGCAAGCGGATAGGCGAAAGCGCCTCCCTTGCGGTTAAAAATGCCTCTTTCTGCAATAAAAAAACACCCTGCAATGGAGTTGCCGGTTAAAATATGCTATTTGGCGCGCGGATTGAAGATGCGAAGCCGTTTTTTACTTTTTTTTCGGGCAGGCAAGGCGCGAAATGGCATTTTTAAAGCCAATGCCCCGACCTTCATATCCTCTTAAAAGCTTCCATGGGGCGCTTGTCTGCCGCCAATGCGGAACGCGCAGTTGATTTGCGGAATTTCCGAATAAAATGGCACATACGCAAGAACATGCGTAAAAACTGCCACATCTGCCACATGTTTTATCACATAACCTCTAAAAAGAATGCCGCTTCCTCTTTGAATCTTGTAAAAATGCGCTATGGAGGGTTCAGATTCTTTAACGTCATTCCAACCTATATCAGCCCCATAATATTTTTGAGGCAAAAGCGCCCCAAAAAAAACGAAAGCGCAAAACCTTCAAGAGGATGAAAATATTTAAGAGCCCCCCAAAGAAAATAAAATATATACCTTGCATCAGCACGAAATCCAAATGTAAATCCATAAGGATTTTGAAATGATAAAGAAACTCATAGGCATAATTTTGATTTCCTCGTCCATCATAACATCCTTGATTATGATGGAATTACACATCGATTACCTGTACAATGTCCTGCCGGATATGTGCAGCTGCGGAATACCATCGGGGAAGACAAGATTTCTCCTGCCCTTTCTCCTGCCGTTTCTCTCCGAGTGGGAAGTGTTTTTCAGGGCGCTCGATCTCACGCTGTTCGCCTCCCTGGCCCTTATTTCTTTGATTTCCAGAAAACACATAAAACTGGTTGCGATTGCCGGCATCGCGTGGGTAGTTTCATTTTTAAGCGGCGAAGTCTATATATTTTACTCCTTTAGAACACTCCTATACGCAACCGTTCTGCTCCCTTTTATAAGAGATTCGTTTTCAGAAAAGTTCTCAAAATTTCTTTTCCTGGGCCTTTCGCTCTGCGCCATATTCGGCTTTGCCTTTAACTTTGACTCCGTAAAGACTGCGAGAGATTTCATTAGGGCAAAAGTTTTACCGCGGGACAGCCTTTCTGTCGCAAATGGCTTGAGCGAGAAGGTTGAAAGGACATTGCGCCTTTCAAAAGAAAACCCGTACCCCGATACGCTTGTAATAATAATAAATAAATCCAACAAGGCTTTGAGCCTTGTTGGATTTGATGAGGGCAAATCGTTATGCCTTCTCGAAACTTATAAGCTTACCGGATTCAGCGGAAAGCTCGGCCCCAAGATGAAGGAATTCGACAGGCAGATGCCTGAAGGGGTTTACGAAGTTGAAAGCTATAATCCAAACAGTAAATACCATCTTTCCCTGCGATTGAATTATCCGAACGATTTCGACAAAAAAATGGCCGAATTGGACGGCAGGGAAATTGCAAAGCTCGGCGGCGACATAATGATACACGGCCGAAGCGGAACTGTGGGATGTTTTCCCGTCGGAGATGTCGCAATTGAAGAAATCTTTACAATTTGTCGGCTCACAAAAACGCAAAAAATCAAAGTCATAATAGCTCCGTTTTCATATCCGTACGAAATCGATACCCCCGAAAAACGGCTTGAATACCGCAGACAGATGCTTGAAGGAAAAGATTACCTTCCAGACTGGTATCCATTGCTTCTGGACAATATCTGGTCGGAACTTGAAAATAGCGACACAGAATCCTACATTGATATCATTTCAGACTACGAGTATGATGAGGATGATGCCATTAAAGTTTTGACCAATCCTATTCTTTCCCTGGTTATATTCTTACTCTTACTTGCGATATTTGCAATACTCCTGCTCTCTTGTTGGGCAATATATAGAGTCGCCAGATGGATTCGCGCTTTGATAAAAAAACAGGCAGCGATTGATAGACGACAGGTTTGAAATGCCAGGCATAATATGTAAGGATAAACAGGCAGACTTAGGCTCCAATTAGTAAGAGCATCTATAAGAGCTTAAAAAAACATTAGCTTATTTATCTATGAATCAAATAGATAAATAAGCGCAATCTGTCAAAATTTCTTCTTGCAAAATAGAGAAAGCTTCGTCTTCCAGCCCTAGAGGGTGACCGCACATGCAATACACGGACATCTGTCCGACAAAGATCATGGGGATGG
>ERZ1026946.147-NODE-147-length-30543-cov-36.586657_pt1 | contig 30543 bp, 24 predicted proteins | sample MGYA00519460_ERZ1026946 | MGnify/ENA primary metagenome ERZ1026946 (study PRJEB26926, sample SAMN06164620) | human gut metagenome | biome: ENVO:00009003; feature: ENVO:2100002; material: ENVO:00002003 | host: Homo sapiens | place: USA | collected 2012 ...
GAGATGTAGCTCCGTCTCGTGGGCTCGGAGATGTGTATAAGAGACAGATCTCATATCGCGCGCCCGGGTTGGAAAAAGCCCCCCCTGCAAGCGGATTGCAAGGGCTTTGAAAATGAGTTGAAGCGTCATTTTTTTAGTGCTGCGGGGATGCTGTCGCCAGACGGGCGGAAAGGATAGTCCGGATGGGCGGCGAACACTATCATTGCGGGGGTTGAAATATGTCCGCAAGCTGGCAGAGTTAGGAATTTTTCCGCAACCTCCCGCTTTTCTATGTTGCGCCCGCAATCGCGCGTCGGGTTGGATGGCGAAATCCCGGCAGCGGGGGATGCAATGGCGTTCTGAAAATGGAGGCTGGGGCATTTCCTTTGCGCGGCGGGGTGGCGGGTGCCCGGATTTCTGGCGGGAGAAGCCGGGCGCTTTATAAATTGCGTCGCGGTAAAACCTGCCGCATTCCATTTTTCAAAAAAGTCGAGCTTTTCGGTATATCGTACCGGCGTGCGGTCCTGGCAAACGCCGGATTTTACAGCCCGGAAGGGGCGCTTGCGGGCGATGCTTTCCGGAGCCTTCGGGGCGGAGGGCCGCTCATTGGGGGATGCGGGCGCAATTGTGCCCGCCGCCTTTGGGGGCCAGCCTCACGGACATGCCGCAGTCGGAACACGTGAAGGCGAGCGACAGCTCAAGCCCCGGGGCTGAAAGCGCAAGAGGTTCCCTCAGTCCCGCCGGGAAGCGGCCCAGCTTCTTGCAAAGCCCGAGCTCTTTTAAAATGCAGTGGCGCGTGCGCATAAGCTCGCGGCCTTCGGGGGAAAGCCCGGACTCCATCGCCCGTTCCGAAACCGGGAATCCGCACTCCCTGTAAAGCTCTTCCGCCTTTGAGTTCAATACGTTTGCCCTGTAATCCGTATCAAAGGGCGCGGGGCCGGGATGCGGGGCCGTTGGGGGGCGCTTCTTGGCGGAAGTCCTGAGCGCCTCGCCGCGCCGGATTATCGCTGCCCGGAGGGCCTCCACGCATTCCCTGCGGAGTGCGTTCAGAGCCGCCGCCCTCAGAAACGGCGCGGTTTTTGCGCTGAACTTTGCGGAGGCGCATTTGAATTCGGTGCCGCCGAGCTTGGCAAGCGATGAAATTATCCTCGCGCGCGCCGCGTCGAAATCCTGCGCCGCTTCGGCCGACCCCGCCGGGATTTCAGCGCGCGCCGAAAACTCCGTTCCGGGAATTGAAAACTCCGCAGCGTACGCGCCTCCGGACTCCGAAAATTCGGCGTTTACCGGAATCCTGCGCACGATGTCGCGCGATATTTCCGCTGAAAAGGCCACGCTTTTATTCCTCCATACCTTCGCCCCGGGCAGCGCCCTCCCTGATGCCCTCGGGCATTTTACAATGCGGGACATGGCCGTTTGGACTAGGGTCCCGAACGAGGTGCCGTCGGGGTTTTCCACAAGTATCCCGTCGCCGTTTGAGAGGGCGGGGGCGGACATTTCAAAGCCCCCGGGGAGGGCCCGCCTGACCGTTCCCACAAATTCTCCGCGCGATTTCGGGGTGTCGAAGCTGGCGTTGCCGGAGGAGTGGCCGTGGAGAAAGTATTCGGTGAAGCCCCTGTTGAAGGTCTTTTCCGGGTTCGGGGCGAATGGTGGCTCCGATTCGCCGAGGGAGGGGCGGGCGAGCCCGGCTCGGGCGATTTCCGCGTCGAGCTTGCGCCGGTAGAAGGCCGTGATGTTTTTCACATAGTCGGCATCCTTGAGCCTGCCCTCGATTTTAAAGGATGCAACGCCCGCTGCAATCATCTCGCCGAGCGAGCCGGAGCGGTTCATATCCCTGAGGCTCAGGTAGTGGGCGGGCGGGGCTACGCGCCTTCCGTCCGCGTCGGAGAGCGAATACTTCATTCGGCACGGCTGGGCGCACTCGCCGCGGTTTCCGCTCCGCCCCCCCGCCGCGAAACTCAGGTAGCACGCCCCGCTCCTTGAGACGCACAGGGCGCCGTGGACAAAGCACTCTATCCTGCATTTCACGGCCTCAGATATTTCCGCAATCGCCTCCAGCGGCAGCTCGCGCGCGAGCACCAGCGTGTCGAAGCCGAGGGATTCGAGAAAGCGCGCCTTTTCGGGGGTGCGTATGTCGCACTGGGTGCTTGCGTGGAGGGCGATGGGCGGCAGGGGGCATTTGAGAAGGCCCATGTCCTGGATTATCATGGCGTCTGCCCCGGCCTCGTAGGCGTCCCGGGCCGCACGGGCTGCGGCCTCAAGTTCGGCGTCGTCCAGTATCGTGTTCAGGGCAAGGTAAAGCCTGGCCCCGTACCTGTGCGCAAATGCCGCCGCGCGCTCCAGCTCAGCGGGAGTGTTGCACGCCTGCGCACGCGCCCCGAATGCCGGGCCGCCCATATAGACGGCGTCTGCCCCGGCGGATATTGCGGCAATCGCGCACTCCGCGTCCCTTGCGGGGCTTAAAAGCTCGATTTCGCGCGCGCGTGCCATGGGTCTGGGCGGGCGGGGCTAGGAGAGGCGCATCATGACGTCGGACCACTCGCCCATGAATGCGGCGTCGCACGAGGCGGCGCGGCCGCCCGCGGCCTTTGCGAAGCGAGCCCGCACCTCGTCGTTTTCCACGGCCAGTATGCCGCTTAGCACGAGCGTCCCGCCGGGCTTTACGGCTGCTATCAGCTCGTCGGCGTAAATCATGAGTATGTCGGCCTGTATGTTTGCAAGGAGGATGTCGCAGGACTTTCCGGCGAGGGCTTCGTCGATGCCGGCCCGGGCGAATTCTATCTGCCCTTCCGTGCCGTTCTGGGCGGAATTTTCAAGGCTGACGCGCACGGCTTCCGGGTCGTTGTCGAATGCGAACACCCTGCCGAAGCCCATGAGGCGCGCGCTTATCGCCAGTATTCCCGAGCCGCACCCGGCGTCTATGAGGAACTTGCCTCCGGGGTCCGGCTGGCCTGCGAGCCAGTCGAGCATCCTTATGGCGCAAAGGCGCGTCGTCGGGTGGTCGCCGGTGCCGAAGGCGAGGCCGGCGTCGAAATAGAAGGCCTTGTGGCCGTCGGGAAGGGGGTAGGTCGCACGCTCCCAGTCCGGAACCCAGTGCAGGGTGCGGCAGCTCCAGGGCTTGAGGTACTTCTTGTACTCGTTTTTCCAGTCCTGCTCGAATACCTCCTCGGAGGCGAAAATTTCGGGGAGTTCGGGAAAGGACTTGCGGAGTTCGCCGTATTGGCCGGCCGCGTCCGCCGCGTCTTCAAAGTATCCGAAAAGCTCCGGCGGGGTGGCGTCGTTTCGCTTGTCGATTCCCCAGGACGACGATTCGAGTTCGCAGAAATGCTCTTCGAGGGCGTCCGGGAGGCTGTACGGGATGGGGGCTGAAATTTTTATCATGCGGCGGCAGTGAACCACAAATGCGCGCGGCGGTAAAGGCTAAAGGCCGAAAAATTCGGCGGCGTTGCGGGTCGTGGCCGAGGCGATTTCGCCGGGGGGTACCCCGAAAATTTCGGCGGCCCTGGATGCCGTGTGGGGCAGGCGCGACGGCTCGTTGGGCTTACCCCTGAAGGGGACCGGGGAGAGGTAGGGGCAGTCGGTCTCAAGCATGAGGCGCCCGAGCCCCTGGGCGAGCATTGCCTCCCTCATTTCGCCGGCGTTCTTGTAGGTTATGATGCCCGTAAACGAGGCGCGCCCGCCGAGGGCGTTTATCTCGCGCATTTCGCCGGGCGTGCCGCTGAAGCAGTGGAATACGACCCTTTTCCAGTCGAAGCCGGACTCCGTTATGATTTCTGCCGCCTCCATTACGGCGTCCCTGGCGTGGATGCACACGGGAAGCCCTGCGGATTTTGCCATTTCGAGCTGCATTTTGAATATGCGCCGCTGGGCGTCCCTGGCCCTTTCGATTTCAGCCGGAGTCCCCTCCATCATATGGAAATCCAGGCCGATTTCCCCGATTGCAACCGGCGGGTTTTGCGACTTGAGAAATTTCCCCGCCCCCTCCAGGGCGGCTTCAGTGTCCGGGCCTATTTCCGTGGGGTGGACCCCGAGCTGCCAGAACACAACCCCCCGGTTTTGCGAGGACGCCTCGAAGTACGCCTCCCAGTCACGCGGGCTCGCCGAGCACGATATTATGCGGGACACCCCCGCCTCCCTCGCGCGCGCCAGAGCGGCGTCCAGCGTCCCGTTTTCAATAAACGCGTCAAGATGCGCGTGCGTGTCCACAAATTCCATGCCGAAACCTTTTAAAAGCAGTCTGAAAATTCCGTTTATAACATCTGTGCGTCAATCGCTTTCAACAATAAAAAAAGGAAAAATATGTCAGTATTGGTAGGAAAAAAGGCCCCGGACTTCAAGGCAAACGCGGTGGTGGACGGCAAAATCGTCCCCGATTTTACGCTCTCGCAGTTCCGGGGGAAAAAGTATGTGATTTTGTTCTTCTACCCGAAGGACTTTACGTTCGTGTGCCCGACGGAGCTCATAGCGTTCCAGAATTCGCTCGCCGAATTTGAAAGGCGCGGCGTGCAGGTGATAGGATGCTCCACCGACAGCGAGTTCTCGCACCACGCGTGGGTGCAGACCCCGCGCGAAAGGGGCGGCATCTGCGGCGTGACTTACCCGATTGTCTCGGACATAAACAAAACCATATCCTGCGACTACGACGTCCTTGCCGGGGAGCATGAAATCGACGACGTCGGAAACACCGTCGTCATTGGCGAGCTTGTCGCCTACCGCGGGCTGTTTCTCATCGACAAAAACGGCGTCGTGCAGCACGAGCTGGTAAACAATTTCCCGCTCGGCCGCTCCATCCCGGAGGCGCTGCGCATGGTGGACGCCCTCCAGCACTTTGAGCAGTTCGGCGAGGTCTGCCCGATGAATTGGAAGAAGGGCGAAAAGGCCATGAAGCCGACGGAGCAGGGCGTCTCCGAATACCTCGGAAAGCTCCCGGAACCGGGGCTTCCTGAAAAATAGCGGATTTTGCGCGCGGCGGAGGGCAGCGCTTTCGCCGCGCTTTTTTTGGCGCCCGGCGGGGTTTGGGCAATCAATTCTTGCAAGGCGGAACGCCATGTGCTTTTCTTGGCGGAACCTTTAAATTTTGTTTCTTATGGAAAATATCATAATAATAGGCGGGGGCTGCGCCGGAATGTCGGCTGCAATATACGCTGCGCGCGCGGGCATGAACCCGCTTGTAATAGAGGGGCCCCAGCCGGGAGGCCAGATTACCACAACAAGCGAAGTCGAAAATTTCCCGGGGTTTCCCGACGGCATCGACGGGTTTTCGCTGGTGTGGAACATGCGCATGCAGGCCGAAAAGTTTAAGACGGCAATCCTCAACGCCGCCGTCGAAAAGGTGGATTTTTCCGGGGACGTGAAGAAGGTCTGGTGCTCCGACGGGCGCGTGTACGAATCGCCCAAGGTCATTGTGGCGACGGGGGCTGCCCCGAGGCTCACGGGGGCGAAGAACGAGAAAGAGCTATACGGCGGCAAGGGCGTGTCCACATGCGCCACATGCGACGGGGCGTTTTTCAAGGACAGGGACGTAGTGGTGATAGGCGGCGGCGACTCCGCCTGCGAGGAGGCGGTGTTTCTCACGCGCTTCTGCAAGTCTGTGCGCCTGATACACCGCCGCGACACCCTCCGCGCCTCCAAAATCATGGCGGACCGCGCGCTTTCAAACGAAAAGATAACGCCGGTCTGGGACAGCGTCGTCTCCGAAATCCTGCCAGGCGAGGACGGCAAATGCCGAGGGGTCGTTGTGGAGAACCTGAAGGACGGCTCGAAGAGCGAGCTGGAGTGCGCTGCCGTTTTTGTAGCGATAGGCCATGTTCCGAATACGGACGTATTCAAGGGCCATCTGCGGCTCGATTCGGAGGGGTATGTCGTAGCCGAAGAGGGGAGCCTGGTCAGGACCGGTGTGAGCGGAGTTTATGTGGCGGGCGACTGTTCCGACAAGAATTTCAGGCAGGCAATCACAGCCTCCGCAATGGGCGCCATGGCGGCCATCTGCGCCATTCAGGACTGAGGTTCTCCGCCCTTTGCGCCGCGCGCCGGATTTGTTTCCGGCGCGTTTTTTTATGGCGTTTTTTAACCCCCCGCAGCGCGCGGAAAAAACGGGCTTTTCAAATCCGCGTTGAACGCCTTTGCTTGCGTTTTTCCGGGGGGCTTAATGCGGAGCATTTCCCGGAGGGCGCTCCCCGGCGTATTCTGCCTTTGTGCTTCGCGCACCCGGCCCGCAGCGGGGGAGGGCGGTTTTTTCTGCCACGTACGCCCGGCTAAAACATGCGGGCGTTTGCCGCGCGGGCGCAACCGGATTTTTTGCGCCTCCATCTTGCATCTTATGCGGAAGCGCGAGCCTGGCGGGCTTGGCATTTCAGCATAAGAAACGCGGCTTGGGGGAGAATGGGGAAATGCGCATCACTTAATGCCGGGGGCTTTTTCCGCCGTGCGGAGTTGGGCCGGATTTTCTACGCGGAACACCGTATGGGGCATTTCGATTCCCCTGTAATGCTTGACCAGGGCCGCGCATGCGGACATGCCGAGCCTTTTTGCGACGCGTATCGACGGGGCGTTTGTGTCGCGTATTATGGAGTAGACGGCGGGAACTCCGAGGCGGGAAAAGGCGTATTCCCTGCACGCCAGGCCCGCCTCGGTCGCGTACCCCATGCCCCAGTGGGAGCGGTTTAGCAGGTAGCCGATTTCGTGGACGCGCCCGAGCGGCCCGGCGTCCTGCATCGTTATGCCAATCTGGCCCGCGAACTCTCCCGTTTCCTTGAGCACAGCCGCCCACGCGCCGAAGCCGTATTCGCGGTACCTTGAAAGCTGGCGGGCCAGCCACTCCCGGGCCTCGCCTTCGCCAAGGGCTCCGCCGTATGCGTACATGGTGTCGTCGTCGCGTATTATGCCGCACAGGCTTTCAAAGTCGCCTTCGCAGAGCCTGCGCAGGACTAGTCGCCGGGTTTCTATTTCGATTGCTCGCCCATCCATTTTGCCTGCCTTACCACAGCGCAATCACGACCGCCGCCGTCATCATCGAGGCTCCCGCCAGCCTTATCGACATGAGCTTGGGGCCCGCCTCCCGCTCGTTGTTGCCCAGCATCCGCCCTGCAAACCAGACGACGGCGATGCTCCAAAGCCCGCGCGTGGCATATATTATGTTTGCGAGGGCCGCCATTTTGAATATGCCCATCGCGGCCACAAGCGTGAACGCCTGGGCGCACATTATGACGGCCCCGGCTGCGGTCCATTTGCGCGCCCCGCGGGGTATGGCAGAAAGGGGCGCCCTGAAAAACGGCACAAGCGCAAGGGATATGAGGAAGGTGGTCCAGTAAACCCCCGCCATGAACCACAGCGTCCCGACTTCCCCCATGCGCATCTGTATCACGCAGTCCGATATTGCAAATGATGCGTTTGCGGCCATCGCAAACACTATTGTAAGCAGGGTCTTTCTCGAAAATTCAGACGACGAAAACCCCATGAGAAACACCCCTGCGGCGGTTATCGCCGAAGCCAGCACGATGTTTGGCTCCAGCGGCCTGCCTGTCAGAAGCGTTATGAAAAACGCGACAAACACGACCTTTACGCCGAGGAGCGGAACCTGCATCGTAACTTCCCCGAGCCTTATCGACAAAAGAAGGGAAAGCTGCGCCAGAAAATACAGCGCCCCGCACAGCGCAGGGTACGCGAAAAGCCGCACGGGCGGCATGGGCGGGGCAAATGGCAGGGCCGCCAGAAGCATCGCCGCCGCAGCAGCGTTTGTTATGAAGAACATGCGCATCACCCCCGCGCCGCCGTCTATGGCGCGCTTTGTGCATATCGCGGCGAACGTGTAAAGCACCGCGGCAATTAGCGGCAGCAGGCACGGGAGGGTCATTTCTTTTTGAAGCGCGAGATTGTCGATGCGTAGCGGGCTATGCCGTCGGCGGCGGCCTTGGCTATTTTTGCCCTGTAAGCGTCGCTGCCGAGGTTGCGGGCTTCGGCCGAGTTTGAGATGAACCCGCATTCGATGAGCGCGGCCGGCATTTTGGCGTCCCGCAGGACGGCGAAACGCGCGCGCTTGACGCCCCTGTCCTCCGCCTTTGTTGCGGCGGCTATTTCCCGCTGGAGATAGTAGGCAAGCAGGGTGTTCCAGTCGTCCATGGAGTTTCCGGCGAGGAGGCGCTTGTCGGCGGCGGTGACCCCGGAGGCGTTGGTGGAGGTCTGCCAGCGCGGGGTGAGGGCGTATGTTTCAACCCCCGACGCGCTTGGGCCTGCGGCGTTTATGTGGACGCTCACGAACATGTCGGCGCCGAGGCGGTTTGCCTTCAGGGGCCTGTCGGGAAGCTCTATGAAGACGTCCCTGTCGCGCGTGAGCGTCACGCGGTAGCCGCGGGCGCGAAGGATTTTTGCGAGCTTGCGGCTTATGTCGAGCGTCAGGTTTTTTTCGTAGAGCCCGAGCGGGGTGTTCATCGCCCCCTTGTCCTTCCCGCCGTGGCCGGCGTCTATGACTATGTGGGAGAGGGGGGGCGGAGGCTTGAGGCGGTGGGGCTGGAGTATGGGAACGAGCGTGTTTTCAACGTCCGCGAGCGCAATGTAGAGCATGCCGCCGCTCTCCGCCACAGGGAATCCCAGCCAGATTTTAAGCCCGTTTAGCGACATGTCCCGCTTGTGGACGGAGAAATCCATGCTCACCCCGGAGCCGTAAACCCTCTGGGCCTTGCGCGGCGAGAGCGTCTTGTATTTCATGCCGAAGCGCTTTGCCACGTATGCGGCCGACACGTATTCGACGCCCTTTATTTTCATTGCGGAGCTATCTTTGCCCGAGCCGAAAAGAAACGCAAAAAGCGCCGCGCTTTTTAAAAAACTCCGGCGCGACATCGGCGCGTCCGGGAAAAACGGGGAGTTCCCTCCGGGGCTTGCGTCCGCCCCGCGCCCCGCGCCGCCGCCTTGCGTCCGGCCAGAAAAAAACGGCCGTCCGAAAAAGTCGGCGGCCGCCGGGATGAGGCGGCCGGCCCCTCTGAAAAAATCCCCCATCGCGAAATTCCAGAGGCCCCCGCTATTCGGCGGCGTCGTCCCCGGAGTCGTCCTCCTCGGGGATGTCGTCGTCCACGCCGGAGTACCTCAGCTTGCGCTGGTTCAGCGGGGCGGGAGACATGGTTGTCGATATGTTCCTGCCCATGAGCTTGGGCTCGGAATCTGCGTGGCCCATGTGTGCGAGGTCGGCTATGGCGCGCTTTACTATTTCAAAGGCGTTGTTTTTGAACTCCATTTCGCGGCCGCGCAGCATCATGGTTATTTTCAGCTTGTTGCCTGCAAACAGGAAGCGCTCCGCGTTGCGCATCTTCGTCTCGTAGTCGTGGCGGTCGATGTTCGGGCGCAGCTTGACTTCCTTTATCTTGGCGCTGGAAGTCTTGTTGGACTTCTGCTTTTTGGCCTCTTCGTACTGGTACTTGCCGTAGTCGAGAATCCTGCATACGGGCGGCTCCGTGTTGGGGGACACTTCCAGAAGGTCCAGCTTGAGCTTTCTTGCGATTGCAAGCGCCTCGGAGGATGACATCACTCCTATCTGGGCGCCGTCGGGCCCTATGACGCGGACTTTGGGAACCCTTATTCTCTCGTTCCTGCGCGGGCCGTAATTTTTGAAGTATCTGTTCTTTTGCGGGTTTGATCTGCCGCCTGGGTATTGATTTGCCATTAATATAATTTAAACTTTCAACCTTTAAATATACTTCTTCGGAAACTTCAACGTTTTTTTAGCGCCTTTGAGGCGAAAGGGGCGCGGCATGGCCTCCGATTTTCCGGGCCGGCCGCCGCCGCACGGGCTATTTTGCGGCCCCCCACCTTTCCGTGAACGGATAGAATATCACAAGCGCCCTTCCGACCACGGCCTTTTCGGGAACCCCTCCCCAGTAGCGGCTGTCGAGGCTGTTTGCGGAGTTGTCGCCCATGGCGTAGTAGCTGCCTTCGGGGACGGTTGCCGTCCTGCCGTTTTTGAGCGCGCCCTCGGCCTTGTATCCGGAGTATTCCCCGGCGCGCTCGGCGTTGGCTTCAAAAGCGGGGGAGCCCTCTATCGGGGCGCCGTTTCTGATGAGCGTAGAGCCCTCGACCCTGAGCGTGTCGGAGCCCTCGCCCACGAGGCGCTTTATGTAGTATTTGTCGTCCGGAACGCCGCCGTTTAGGGCGGTAAGGCCGTCGCACATCCCCGTCCTGAACACGATGGGCTCGCCGATTTTCGGCCTTCTGAAATTGTAGGTGAAGCGGTCCACGAAGAGCATGTCCCCGCCCAGTATGTCGAAATTCAGTATCCGCGCGCCCTTTTCAAAATTGCCGAGGCTCAAGAAGTAGCCGTCCCCGCGCTCGACGATTTTCCCGCGCCTGGAGATTTGGCCCATGTATTCGGCGTCCGTATCGGCTTTTTCCCCGAGGGGATAGGCCGTGCGCATCACAGAATCCAGGGAAAAGTCCGCCGGGAGCGCCAGCTCGAATTCGCGCCCGTTTACGCTGAAAGTGTACGCCTTCTCCTGCGAGGGGAGCACGAACAGCCATTTGGAGGGCCGCACCTGCGCGTCGAAAATCTCCCCTTTCCCGCGGCTGTTCAGCTTCACCAGGACCTCGCCGCCCTCCGGGGCCAGAAGCTCGTAGTTCGACGCCTTCTTCGTGACCAGCCTCGCGAGCTTTTTACCGAACGACGGGGCCTCCTCGCCCTGGGCATAGACGCGCGGCGTCATGCCGTAAAAGCTCGGGTACATCGAGTTTGTGGGTATCTGGAAGGGCTGGAAAAAGAAGCTGCGGACGCTCAGGGCCAGTATCCCCGCGACGACAACGACGTCCACGTTGTCTGAAATGGACGAGAGCGGGTAAACCTTTCCGCCGACCTTCCTCATGAGCGCCTCGAGCCGCCCGGCGGTCTCCGCGTACTCCGGGTCTCCGGACTTGCCGTCGTCAAAAAGCGACTCGGTCTTTTCTATAAGCTCCTTCAGGCGCGCGGCGTCCGCGGGGTCCATCACGTCCCTGCGGTAGTTGTACACGTTGCAGGCCGCCGCCAAAAGCTCCTTTGCCGATTTCCTGCCGCCCTTTGAAAAAAACGGAATGTTCATTTTGCCCCCGTCAGTTTGTGGATTTAAGGACGTCGATGAACGCCTCCTGCGGTATGGACACCTTGCCTATCTGCTTCATGCGCTTCTTGCCCTCCTTCTGCTTTTCGAGGAGCTTCTTCTTGCGCGTGATGTCGCCGCCGTAGCACTTTGAGGTGACGTCCTTTCTGAAAGACCCGAGGGTTTCCCTGGCCACTATCTTGCCGCCTATGGCCGCCTGGATTGCGATTTTAAACATCTGCCTGGGGAGGATGTCCTTGAGCTTCGCGCATAGCGCGCGGCCCTTGCCCTCGGCCTTTTCGCGGTGGACAATCGAGGAGAAGGCGTCCACCTGCTCGCCGTTTACAAGTATGTCGAGGCGCACGAGGTCGCTGGATTCGTAGCCGGCCATCTCGTAGTCCATGCTGCCGTAGCCCCGGGTTATGCTCTTTAGCCTGTCGTTGAAGTCCACGAGGATTTCGTTGAGCGGCAGGTCGGCTGTGAGCATGAGGCGCGTCTCGTCTATGTTTTCGGTGCGCTCGCAGTAGCCGCGCTTTTCGGCTATGAGGGCGAGCATGTCGCCTATGGCGTCGCCGGGGATGTGTATGTGGGCCTTGATTTTAGGCTCGAAAATTTCGTCTATGGCGGAGGGGTCGGGCAGTTTTACGGGGTTGTCGACCTCTATCTCGGAGCCGTCGGAGAGCCTGACCTTGTAAACCACGCTGGGGTAGGTTGAAATTATGTCAAGGTCGTATTCGCGGCGCAGGCGCTCCTGGACTATCTCCATGTGCAGAAGCCCCAGGAAGCCGCAGCGGAAGCCGAAGCCGAGCGCGACGGAGGTTTCCGCCTGGTAGACGAGGGCCGAATCGTTGAGCTGGAGGCGGGCCAGCGAGCTCTTCAGCCTCTCGTAGTCGGCGGTGTCGATGGGGTAGATGCCCGCGAACACCATGGGCTTTACCTCCTTGTACCCGGGGAGCATTTCGGGGGCGGGGTCGGAGGCGAGCGTTATCGTGTCGCCTATCTTGATTTCGGAAACGTCCTTTATGTTTGTTACTATGTAGCCGGTCCAGCCGGCGGAAATGGACTTTTCTGGCGACATGTTGGGCTTGAAGCGACCGACTTCCTTCAGGACGGTGCGCGAGCCGTTGGACATCATCTGGATTTCGTCGCCGGGCTTGAATTCGCCGGAGAACACGCGGACGTAGCAGATTACGCCCTTGTAGGAGTCGAACATGCAGTCGAACACGAGGGCGCGCGTCTGGGGGAAGTCCGCCCAGCGCGGGGGCGGCACGCGGTCGACCACAGCGTCCAGGATTTCCTTTATGCCTATGCCGCTCTTGCCGCTTGCGAGTATCGCTTCCTCCGCAGGCAGCGCCAGCACGTCCTCGACCTGCTTCAAGCACATCTCCGGATGGGCGCTTGGAAGGTCCACCTTGTTTATCACGGGTATTATCGCCAGATCCTGGTTCATTGCCAGGTTCGCGTTGGCGACCGTCTGGGCCTCTACGCCCTGGGCCGCATCCACGAGAAGCAGCGCGCCCTCGCAGGCCGCAAGCGACCTGGAAACTTCGTAGGAAAAGTCCACGTGCCCGGGGGTGTCGATGAGGTTCAGGAGGTACTCCCTGCCGTCTTTTGCATATTTCATCGAAACCGGATGGCACTTTATCGTGATGCCGCGCTCGCGCTCCAGGTCCATGGAGTCGAGAAGCTGGTCCTGCATATTCCGCTTTTCGATGGTCTTGGTCATTTCAAGCAGCCTGTCGGAAAGCGTGGTCTTGCCGTGGTCCACGTGCGCTATTATGCAGAAATTCCTGATGTGGTTAGTATCCATTCCCTATGTATATGATAGCCCTTTAAAATTTTTCCATTTTCCAGACTCCCGGCGCCCATGCAAGCAAAATCATGGCGCCGCGGGCGCGGGAGCCCCATATCAAAAGGGAGGGGGGAGGCGCGCGGCTTCCTTGCGCCTTGACAGGAGGCCCTGCCGTGTGTTGGATGTTCGGACTTTATGGATTTGGATTCGGCATACAGGAGGTGTCAGCGGCTCGCGGACTCCCACTACGAAAATTTCCCGGTCGCCAAGATGGTCCCGAAGAGGATACGCAGGCATGTGGCGGCCGTATACGCCTTTGCGCGCACCGCCGACGACATCGCCGACGAAAACCACGAGACCGTGGCCGCCGACTCGCCCGAGCGCGTGAAGTGGCTTGAGGAATACGTGGCCCAGCTCGACGAGGCCGTGGCCGGCCGCCCCCTCGACCCGAGGTGGGACTGGATATTCGCGCCGTGCGCCGACACCATCGCCAAGTTCGACGTACCTCCCCAACTTTTCAGGGACCTCGTGAGCGCCTTCGCCCAGGACGTCGTAAAAAAACGCTACCGCGACTACGGCGAGCTCTACGACTACTGCCGCCGCTCCGCAAACCCGGTCGGGCGGCTCGTGCTAATCCTGCACGGCCTTCGCGAAGAGCGGATGTTTGAAATGTCCGACGCCATATGCACCGCCTTGCAGCTTGCAAACTTCTGGCAGGACATGAGCGTGGACAGGTCTAAGAACCGCATATACATTCCCATGGAGGAGTGGGGCGCCCTCACAGAGGAGGATTTCTTCGCTCCCTCCGCCTCCGAGGCTGTGCGCAGTTGCCTGTGCGCCCAGGTTGTCCGCACCGAGTCGCTCTTCCGGCGAGGCGAGGGGCTGCCGAAGCTGCTGCCCTTCCCGCTGAGTCTTGAAATAAAGGTTACGATAGCGGGCGGGCGCGCCATTTTGGGGATGATTGAGCGCCAGAAGTTCGACACGCTCTCGAAGCGCCCGGCCCTGCGCGGGCGGGACAAGGCGAGGCTGCTTCTGTCCGCCCTGTTTTAGCGAGCCATGGAGACGGAGTTTTCAGTTGACGAAGCCTCGCAGGTGGAGGCGCGCAGGAAATCAAACCTTGCCTTCGCGTTTTTTTGCATGCCGCGCGACAGGGCCCGCGACATGGAGGTGTTCTACGCCTACTGCCGCATACTCGACGACATCGCCGACGATCCCGACTCAACCCCGGAGCGAAAAATCGCGGCCCTGGAGGCGTGGAAGCGCGAAATCGAGGCGATATATTCCGCGCGCACATCGGAGCTTTCCAAAATGGGGGCCGAGCTGCGCGACACCGTCATGCGCCGCGACGTTCCCAAGAAGTACCTCCTGGACATAATAGACGGCGTGATGCGCGACACCGACCCCGCCCCCTTTGAAACCTACGCGGACATAAAGAAATACTGCTACGGCGTTGCGAGCGCCGTCGGGCTTGCTTCCATACACATATTCGGCTTCAAAAACGAAAAGACCAGGGAGTTCGCGGAGGCCCTCGGGTACGCGCTCCAGTTCACGAACATCCTGCGCGACGTGGTGTGCGACTGGAAGCAGATGGGCCGAGTCTATATCCCCAGGGCGGAAATGGAGGCGTTCGGGGTGAAGCCCGAGGATTTCGGCGCGGACGAGCCCGGCGAGAACTGCCGCGCGCTGTTTGCCATGATGCATTTCAGGGCCAAGCACTTTTTCAACCGCGCCAGGCGCCTCCTCCAGCCCGAGGACGCCGCCTCCCTTGCCCCCGCATTCATAATGTGGGGGATATACGAGAGGATTCTTGACGAAATCGGGGCCGGGGGCTTCAGGATTTCTGAAAAGGCCGTAAAGATACCCAAGTGGCGCAAAATCGCGATTGCCGCCGCGGCGGTGCGGAGGGCCAAAAAATACTCGGCCCCGGCTGCGGAAAATTTCGGGAGGGCGGCCGTCTTCGGCGGGGGAATCGCCGGGATAGCGGCGGCGGTGAACCTTTCGCTCAAGGGCTACGAGGTTGACCTTTACGAGTCGAAGTCGCACGTCGGCGGGCGGGCTGGGGCGATGGAGTGGAAGGCGGCGGGCGCGCGCCTCGACAACGGCAGCCACGCGCTCATGCGCTGCTACGAGGGCTTCCTCGGCCTCCTGGACACGCTCGGAACCCGGGGCGGGGCATTCTTTCCGCCCGCCTCCAGCATCGAGTTTAAAACCAAGTCGGGCGGCAGCTTTTCATACCGCTTCCCGATGAGGGGGAAGGGAGGGGCGGCGCTCTTCGGGAATATTTTCAGGCTCCCCAAAATAAGCGGCTTTCTGCGCTGGCGAAACCTCCTTATGCTGGCCAGGATAAAGCTCGGGCTGGGGGGGGCAAACCCGGGCGAGACCGTTTCGGAATACCTCGACCGCCACGGGGTCGGCGCCGTCGCAAAGTCCGCCCTCTGGGAGCCCTTCTGCGTTTCGGTGCAGAACACCGACCCGGACGAGGCTTCTGCCGAAATGTTTGTGCAAAGCGTGCGCAAGTCGCTTTTGCGCGGGGCGGACATGAGCGCCCTGGTCGTGAACCGGGTGCCGTTTGCCGACCTGCTGTGGCCGAGGGCGAAGCTTTTCATCGAGGCGTGCGGGGGTTCTGTGAACCTCTCAAGCCCCGTTTCGGACGTCGAAGTTTCGGACGGCCGCGTGGTCTCGTTCAAGGCCGGCGGGAGGGACGCGGGGGCGTTCGACTACGCCGTTTTCGCCGTCCCGCGCCGGGCTTTGGCGTCGCTTGTCCCGCAGACGCCCGTCGGCCGGGCTGCGGCGTCGATACCTGACTCCCCGATTTTAAACATATATTTCACGACCCGCACAAAGCTCTTCTCGGGGCCGTTTGTCGCGCTCATGGAGTCGCCTCTGCACTGGGTCTTCGACCGCACCGAAACCGCCGGATTCGGGGGCGGCCTGAACCTATACTCCATAACGGTGAGCGCGTTTTCGGGGGACTTTTCCCCTTCATCCCTGCGCGCCTCGGTAATGGCGGAGCTTGAAAAGTACTTCGGGGCTTTCGAGTTTGAAAGCTTCGTCCCGTCGCTATTCCGCGACGCCACGATGCTTTCCACCTGTGCGTCCGAGGCGGCAAGGCCCCTCCCATTGGGGCATTTCAAAAACGCGGCTGTGGTGGGCGACTGGGTTTCGACCGGACTTCCCTGCACGATGGAAAGCGCGGCGAAGTCTGCGGAACTTCCGGAACTCTGAGGGCTTACGCAATGCCGGCGCTTCTCATATTCCCAACCGTCTTCGAGGCGTCCGCCTTTTTTAAAATGGCGGGTTCGCGCCCCGCGCTCGGGGCGGTCGCCGAAGTTTCATCGCACGGCAAGCGCGTTTTCGGCATGGTTTCGGGCTGCGGATGCGCCGCCTCGCTTGAAAGGGTGCGCGGAGCGGCCGGCTCCCTGGGGCCGGATTTTGCGGTGCTGTGCGGATTCTGCGGGGCGTGCCTGCCGGGAATCCCGGCGGGCGCTTTAATTTTTGAAAGCGCGAACGCGGATCTGGCCGGCGCGCTCGAATCCGCAGGGGCGTCCCCGGGCAGGATAGCCTGTTCGGATTCGGTTGCCGGGCCTGCGGAAAAGGCGGCGTTCGCCCGCGCGGGATACTCCGCCGTGGACATGGAAAGCTCGCTTTTCGGGCCGGTTTTCGGGGAGGGCAGGTTCGCCTCTTTCAGGGCGGTGAGCGACGTGGCGGACTCCGACGTGCCGGCCGGGTTTTTTGCGGCAACTATGGACCCTGAAACCGGCGGGGCGAGGTTCCCCGCCGCAACGCTTGCGAAAATGTTTCTCAAAAATCCGGGCCTGCCGTTTAGGCTCGCCCGCTTCGCCTCGGCTGCGGCCGCCGCCAAGAGGGTGTACGACGCCGCCATCCCGCGCCTCGCGGAAAAAACGGCGCAAATAAGTTTGCAATGGAAGGCCTGAAGCTTTGAATTTTCACACAATGAAAGGAATTTTTCCACGGCTTGCGGCGCTTTATGCCGCAGCATTGCTCGCGCACGGCGCGCTGTGCGCCGGGGGCGGGCCGGTGTTCGATTCGAACAGCCCCCCGCTAATGATAAATTCCGATGTTACCACCATCGAAAACGCCTCCAGGGCCCTTGAAATGGGCATGCCGGCCCTTTCGGCGGCGCTCGCCGGGAAGGTGGCCGACGCGTCTTCCGGCAAGATGAGGGACGCGGCGAGGATAGTGCTTGCCGACTCGCTGATAGCGCAGGGGGCCTTTGAAAAGGCCGGGGAAGTTCTGGACGCCATAGGCGGGGACCCGGGGCCGGACGTCCTCTTGCGGCGCGCGATAGTGCTGGCGCGCGGCGGCGGGGACGGGGCGGGGGCTGCGGAGCTGCTCGCTTCGTTTTCCCCGGACTCTCTCGACGACGGGGCGCGGGCGTGGTATTTCGTGACCCGCGGCCTCGTGTCGTTTGACGAGGGGAATTTCAAGAGCGCCAAGGAGGACTTTCTGAAGGCGAAAAACTACGCCCTCTCGCTGCTCGTCGCCCAGGAGGCCGACATACTTTACAACCTCTGCAAAATGTCGGAGGATTTGAGCGCGGAGGATTTGGCGTCTTTCGCTGCGGATTTGGGCATGAAGTCCAGCCTTTTTATCGGCTCGCCTTCGGGGGTGCAGTACGCCAAGCAGTACGCGATAGTGCTGGACAGGCTCGGCAGGAAGCGGGACGCCCTCGACGTTATAGAAAACGCGCTGTCAATTTCCGTCATGCCCGATTCCGACAGGGACGAGCTGCGCATAATCGAGGCGGCCGTCGAGCCTTCAAACGAGAGGAAGCGCGCAATCCTGCGCTCCCTCCTGCTTTCCACCGTCTCGCCGCGCACCACGGAGCAGGCGATATACCTGCTTAGAAAGACCTACGAAAACGAGCCGGGGGAATTCGACGCGGCCCTGCTTTCGGTGCTCTCCGGGGGCTCCCCGCTCGTCCGCGACAGGATACTTCTGGAGCTCGCCTATTCGGCTATGAAAAGGGGCGCCTACCAGGACGTAAAAAAGTATGCGGAAACCCTTTTGAAAGACTATCCGGCCTCCGCGTTCAAGTCGAACGCCTACGGGGTTTTGGCCTGGGCGGCCTTCGCCCCCGCGCCCGGTAAAAATCCGGAGTACAGGCTCGCGGCGCGGCACCTGATGTCAGTCGCATCCCTCGAGAAAAACCCAAGGATTTCCGACTTTACCAGGTTCCTCGCGGCCGACTGCTATTTCATGGACGGCGACTACGACACGGCGGGCTCCATGTACAGGGCCCTGCTTTCGTCGGAGCTTCCGGAAAACTGGAAGGGGGGGGCGTTCACCCGCGCGGTCGAGTCCATGATAGCCCTGGGCGACGTGTCCGGGGCCGAGAAGCTGGCGGACTCGTCTTACGCGTCGCTTACGCTGAATCCGGAGGACGTCTGGCGGGCGGAGTGGGCAATATCGTCCGCGCTCAGGCAGGAGGGGGCGTCGGAGAGGGCGATGGAACGCGTCTCTAATCTCCTTTCCGGGCCCGTCTCCGAAGGCGCCGACCACGATTTGAGGGCCAAGATGCTCTGGCTCCAGGCTCGCTTCGCCGAAAATTCCGGGGACTTCGGGGAAACCCTGAAGCTCTGCGACGGCATACTCGGCCAGATACGCTCCGGGGCGCTGAAGGCCTCGCGCGAGACGGCCGACGCCATCGCCTCCAACGCCATGCTCATAAAGGCCCGCTCGCTTTCCGCCCTCGACAGGTTCGACGGCCCGGACGGGGCCTTCGAGGCCTACGCGGCCCTTCGCCGGGACTACCCCTCAAGCGACGCCGCGCAGATTTCGTACCTCTATGAGGCCAGAAATTTCGCCATGCGCGGGGCTTTCGCAAAGGCCCAGCAGAACTGCAAGACCCTGGCCGACGCATTCCCGGACGGGGCGTACGCCGACACCGCCCTCTACGACGCCGCCGCATACTCCAGAAAGCTGGGGCTTCCGGGCGACTACCGCGAGGCCGTGTCGCTGCTTTCGCGGCTGGTGGAGCGGTACCCGAAGTCGCCGAAGGTCTTTTACGCCAAGATAGCCCAGGCCGAGATTCTCAGGCTCACCGGGGATTTCGCCAACGCCGCGGCCGTTTACAGGAACATAATCGACGAGTTCGAGGGGCGGCCCCAGGCCATCCTCGCCAACATGGGGCTTGGCGACTGCCTCCTTGCGCAGACCGGCAGGGAGTCCGAGGCCGCAGCCACTTTCGAGAGGATATACTCCATGCCCGACATCCCGCGCGAGGCGAGGGCAGAGGCCGCCTACAAGTGCGGATTTGCGCTCGAGCGCGTCGGGCGCACCAGGGAGGCGGCGGAAGTCTGGTGGGTCTCCGCAAACTCGTTTCTCGGCAGGGCCGACGCCGCCCCTCCCGCATCCGGCGGGAATTCCGCGCAAGCTCCCGGGGCCGAGGTCGCCGACTTTTCGCCCAAGGAAAGGTACTGGATTGCAAGGACGCTCCTCGACCTGGCCCGCACCTTTGAGCAAAACGGCGAAAAGGCGTCCGCGGCCTCCGCATACGCCCTTCTTATAAAGTACGACCTGCCCGGATCGAGGATAGCCAAGTCCAAGGTTCTAAACGCTGTTGAAAGGTAGATTTTATGCAAGGATTTGTGAATGTTTTCAGGGCCGGAGGCCCGATGATGGTTCCGATTATCGCAGCCGGCGCTGTCGCGGGCGTGATTTTTCTGGAGAGGTTCCTTTATCTGCACAAGAGCCAGATTCGCGCCACGGACTTCATGGACGGCATCAAGACGCCGCTGAAGGCGGGGAGGCTCCTGGAGGCCCTTACGATATGCGACGAGACGCCGTGCCCCGTGTCCCGCGTGGTCAAGGCGGCGCTGCTGAACGGCAAAAACGGCAGGGCCGTCATCGTGGACTCGATAAGGGCTGCGGCGCTTCTTGAGCTTCCGCTCCTGCAAAGGAGGCTTTCGAGCATCGTGCTCATAGCGAAAATCGCGCCCATCATGGGCCTCATGGGCACGGTGCTGGCCCTTCTTGAAATATTCGCAGGCATTGGCCGCAGCGGCTCGTATTTCACGGCCGCCGAATTTTCGGCGCAGATTTACAACGCCCTTGTCAGCACGGCCGCAGGCCTGCTGCTATGCCTCGTCTCATGGGTGATGTACGCCTTCCTGCTCGGAAAGGTCAGGGCGATAGCCCACGACATAGACTGGTCTGCAAACGAAATGACCCTGTTTCTCGAGAAGGGATCGCCCGCGGACGAGGGCTTGAGGATTCCCGGAAAGGAGAGCGATGGAAGCGGGAGCTAGGCCGGTCGACCTCATTTCAAAGGTCCACAGGGACGGCTTTTCAATGAGCGTGTTTGCGCTCTTTGACGTGCTGCTTCTGGCCTTCATGATGTCGCTGCTTTCGTCCAAGTTCGTGCTGGCCCCGGGCGTCCGCCTCGGGGTGCCGCCGGCCTCGCTGCCGAAGGCGGACGGGCCCGCCATCGAGGCCGCGCTCGCCGGTGAGAGCGTTGACGTCCTGAACGTCAAGGGCGAGGACATGATGATTTTTGACGGGCGCATCTACGGCGCGGACGCGTTTTCGCGGATGATGCGCTCGCGCAAGCCCTCCGGGGGCGTGCTGCTTATAAAGGCCGACGCCGCCGTGAGCGGGCAGACCCTTTTGGACATCGCCGCCGTGGCGGGCGCGGCCGGCTTTAAGAGCGTGCAGGTCGCCGCGGAGCCGAGGTAGAGGGGGAGGGATTCTTGAAGGCATCCGGAAATTCATCTGCGCTTTCGGCCGCCCCTTATGCCGCCCTGGGGGCTGCCATATTGGCCTGCATGGCGTTTTTCCCGCGCCCGGAGCCGTTCGGCCCCCATGCGCTTCCGGAGCCTGCGGTTTCCGTTGCCGCGCCGGGCGACATCCCGCCGCACGACCTGGAGGTTTTCGCCCTGAACGACGCGACCCCGCTTTTCACCCCCACCCAGCTCAATTTTTCGCCCCCTGGCTTCGAGCTTCCGAAGCCGTCGTCGGTTGGGGCGGCGCTCAAGGGCGAAAGCCCCGAGACTTCCGCCGCGCACTTCAAGCTCGACGTGCGCTCGCTGGGCCCGGGCGCCAGGCCGCCGGGCGCCTTTGCGGAGGATTCGGCCTTCTCGCAGTTCGGCAGGGTTGACGGCGCCAGGGACGAGGCCAGGACGGCCTACCATGACGCCCGCGTTTCGGTGGTGTCGGCGGAGAGCGGGAGGGCGGTCTTTTCGGGGGTCGTTGATATTGACGTCGATGCGGGGGGGATGCTGTGGCCCCCGGTTGAAATGACCGTCGTAGTAAACCCGGACGGGGCGGCGAGCGAGCCGTTTGCCGTGTCGCTGTCCGGGGTGGATTCGCTCGACAAGGCGTTTGAGGCCTACCTGCGGAAAAACATACGTTCCATGGGCCTGAAGCCCGGCTATTACAGGGTGACCTTCGCCCCCTGACCCGGGCGGAACTTGCTATATGGAAGAAACTGGATATCTGAGCAGGGATCTGGCCGTCATTCTCGCGTTCGCCGGGGCGGCCGCACTGGTCTTTTCAAAGCTGAGGCTTCCTTTTCTGATAGGCTACATCGCGGTTGGAATCCTCATATCGCCAATACTCGGCATAATAAGCGATTCGCGCACGATAGCGGAACTCGGGGAGCTAGGGATACTCTTCATGATGTTTTTCGTGGGGCTTGAGTTCAACTTGAACCGCCTGAAAAAGGTGATAGTGCCGGCGTTTTTTGCGATAGCGTGCCAGACTGCGGTGATGATGGCAGTAGGGGTCGCTGCGGCGGGCCATATGGGCATGGACTTTATCGCGGGGCTATTTCTGGGCGGCCTTCTCTCCGTGAGCTCGACCATAGTGCTCGTGGAAATTTTCGAGCAGAAGGGGCACCTCAACAGGCCGTACGCGCAGCTTGCGACCGGCGTGCTGATACTTGAGGACCTTCTCGCCATAATAATGCTCGTCGTGCTTTCGGGCGTGGCGATAAGCAGGAAGTTCGACTGGAACGGGGTGTGGCACGTGTGCTTCATGCTCATCTCCCTGTTTGCTGCGATATTTGCCGCCGGAAAGGTGTTCCTCCCGCCGATTCTTAGGAAAATCGGCGCGGCCGCCAACCCGCAGGTCCTCATGATTTTCTCGCTGGCCTTCATCTTCGGGCTTGGCGAGCTTGCAAAAAGCCTCAACTTTTCAACCGCCCTCGGCGCGTTTCTTGCAGGCTCCATACTTTCTGGCAGCGCAGTGTCGCGCCAGACTGGGGCGATAATAGGGCCGTACAAGAACTTTTTTGTCGCAATATTTTTCGTGTCCGTCGGGACGATGATAGACCCGGCGCAGATACTTGGCCTGTGGAAGCCCATACTGGCGCTCTCGGCCCTCGTATTTGCGGGCCAGAGCCTCGGGTTTTTCGCGGGGGCGCTCTTCGCCGGGGCCGCTGCCAAGACGGCGTGGCTCGCCGCAATAAACAAGGCGCGAATCGGCGAATTCAGCTTTGTCATAGCGGCCCTGGGCAGCTCGCTGGGGGTTGTGAGCGGCAGCCTCACTGCAATCGCTATGGGTGTTGCGTTTGTAACCATATTTGCGAACCCCGCGTTCGTGAGGCTCGGCGAGGCTGCGGGAAATTTTGCGGCGGCCCATGCGGGCGTGCGCGCGAGGCGCATGTTCGAGGCTTACGAAAATACGGTCCGCCAGCTCTTTTCGGGGTTTGCCAAGACTGCGCTCTGGAAGGCGGCGGGCTCGCCGATTGCGCAGATGGCCGCGTTTTTCCTGCTGGGAAACGCCGTGGTGATAGTGGCGAGCATCCTGAGCGGCAGCGGGTTTGTCAAGTCCTCCCCCTACGGCCACGGCATAAAGGTTGGCATATGGGCGGCGGCCGGGGTGCTCATCCTGCCGTTCTCGCTTGCGATGATGGCAAAGCTCAACCAGATAATCGCCATCCTCATGAACCTCGCCATACACGGGGGCGAGGGGAGGTCGCGCGTCAGCCGCAGGGCGCTCGGGGTGCTGCGCATGACAGTCTCTGTCGCAGTGTCGCTCGTGTTCGTCATGATATGCATGGCAAACGCGAGGGACTATCTGCCGCGCGGCGCAGCCTTCATATATTTCGCCGTCACGAACGTCTCAGTCGGCGTAATTTTTGCGAAGTATTTTCTGAAGGTCAACGTGGACCTTGAGACGCGGTTTGTGCGCAACTTCAACTCCCACCTGAAAAACGACGAGTCCTACCGCCGCGAGAAGCTCGCAAACGACATCAAGGAAAAGTATCCGTGGCCCATAACCATATCGGAATTCGACATCTCCTCCGGGACGGCCGCCGCCGGGAGGACGATAAGGGAGCTTCAGATACGCAAAAAAAGCGGGGCAACTGTCGTTGCGCTTGAGCGCGAGGGGCTCACGCGCTTCGACCTCGTGCCGGATATGCCCCTCTTTCCCGGGGACACGGTGGTCATAATCGGCGACGAGGGCCAGACGCGCATGGCGGGGGAAATACTCTCCGCGCGCGGCGATTCCGGCCTCTCCGCCGCAGGCTCCGCGCCCGGCGACGACGCCTTTGAAGTGGAATACGCCTACGTCGGCGCCGACTTCGGCGGGGTGGGGCGCACGCTGATGGAGTTGAAGCTCACGCGAAAGTACGGCGTGAGCATCGTGGGAATCCAGCGCGGGGCGACAAAGATAATCTCCCCCGGCGCCGGGGAGCGCATAAAGTCCGGTGACGTCCTCCTGCTTGTCGGGCGCAGGGAAGACGCCTCGGCGTTCCGCGACGTCGTGCAAAACGGAGGAAATCCCGCGCCGCGCGCCTGACGCCTCCGGGCGTTTCGCATCGTGCGCCTTGCAGGGCTGCCTGCGGGCGGGTTTGGCGGGCCTGCGGGCGGAGGCAAGCATAGGGGGGCATTATGAAGCGCCGCACCTTCGCAGGAAGGTCTTTTGCAAGTCCCCCTAAAAACCGTATCGCAGTTCGGGGCTATCCGCCCTTCGGCCGCCCGGCTCCGCATCTTTTTATGCGCGTTCCAATCCCTGCCGCTCTTCTGATTGGAATCGAATGGGAAACAGGCGTCTTTGCGGCTTTGGGCTGCCGCACGCCGACAGCTTTACCGCAGGCGCGACGGGGGCGTTCCGAATTTCTTTTTGAAGGCGGTTGCAAAATATTGGCTTGAGGAAAATCCGCTCTGAAAGGCAACATCTGTTACTTTCATGCCGGGATTCGACCTCAAAAGTTCCGCAGCCTTTTGCAGCCTTATTTCCGAAAGGTATTCAAGCGGGGTCATGTTGGTGATTTTCTTGCAGTAATAGGCGAACCTGGTTTCTTTCAGCCCGCAGTGTTCCGCCATTTCAGGCAGCGTCCAGCTTGCGTTTGAAATCTCTTTTATCTGCTCTAGAAAAAGCCGCACGCAGTATTCGTTGGAGGAAAAATATTCGTCGCTGTTTTTGCTTTGCGACTTTAAAATATTGAGCGCGCTGAGAAGTATTTGGTTTGCCAGAATCGCGATTTGCGAAACGGAGGCGCCTTCCCCGCTCATTATTTCCCCGGCCAATGCCTTGAATGAGGAAGCAATTGATTTGTCCGCCGCGAAAGCGCACTGGTCGGATTCCTTTACCCTTTTTGAAAGTTCCGCAAAATCCTGTTTGGAGAGGATTATCCAGTCCGGCTTTACCCAGTTTTCGTTTGGCGCGCGCACGTTGAAATCCAAAATTATCCAATAGAGGCGGCTCCTTGAAATGTTGGGGCCGCCGAGCGAATGCTCCTGCCATGGCCTTGTGATTGTGAGGGAATTTGCGTTGAGCCGCACGCGGAATCTCTTTACCGACTTGTAGGCGAAGTCGAGTTTCCCGTTCTCAAGCCACGAAATTTCCAAGCCCTCGTTGCGATGCCTGCCAAGGCCCCATGTTTGATTTTTTCTGGCGTCCCAGAAGCCCGTGCTGCTGAGCCCGCGCAGTTCGTTTTCGGGAAGCCTCACGCCGGGGTACGGGGGGTGGGCGAGGGCGCGAAAGTCTATGGAGTTTTTGTCGGCCGCAGATTTCAGGCGGCTGCACGAATCGCATACGAATTCCCCGCCGCTATGTCTGTAAACTATATTTCCCATGAGAAGCTCCGTTTTTTTTAGCTGCGGCGGCGGTCGGTTCAAGCAATTTTTCATTCAAAATTCCTCACTGAAGGATTTTAGACGACTTTTGGAAATTTTTATGCTAACATCGGGAAAATACCTTAAAAAATTCCGGCGGCGGAACTTCATCGGGAGAATACTGGCATGGGGAAATTATCTTTTATTGCGGCTTGCTGCTTCCTTGCGGCGTCCCTCGCGTTTGCAAAAGACAAGTGCGTGATTTTTTCAGGGCAAAACAACCACGACTGGAAGAGCACAACTCCGTTTCTGAAGATGCTTCTCGAAGTCGGCTGCGGCTTCGATGTCGAGGTGAACGATTCCCCCGAAACCCTCGATTCCGCCTCCCTCAAAGACGCAAAGCTGGTCGTCTCAAATTGGAACGCGCTCGGCGAAAAGCGATGGACGAGGGAAGCCTTCAAGGCTTACGAGGATTTTGTGAAAAACGGGGGCGGCGTGGTCTCCGTGCACGCGGGAACGACGTATCCCGGAGCTCCCGAATCTTACAGAAGAATAGGCATAGGCGCATGGACGGGCAAAACCTTCCACGGGAGGTACGAACCGTTCGCAGTGAAAGTCGAAGACCCCGGCCACCCCGTCATGAATGGCGTAAAGGATTTCATCACGAGGGACGAGCTGTGGTCGAACATCGAATTTGAGGGCGACTATCGGGTCCTGGCAAATTCCGTCGCCATAGGCTCGCCTTACATTGAGCGGATTCTGGGCGAAAATTCAAAAGAGCGGAAAATATTGCAGCCGTGCGTTGTCGCGGCGGAGATTGGAAGGGGCAGGTGTGTCGCGATTTTTCTCGGGCACGACGCAATGGCGATGGGAACCCCCGCTTTTATGGATATTTTCGCGAATGCGGCAATGTGGTCGGGGGGCAGGGAAGTCAGGGGAGGGCTGCTGAATGCTGACAATCTCGAAGCGGCCGCCGACGCCATTTCAACCCTGTCTGAAAACGGAGACATGTCCATTATGCTGGCTTTGGAAAAATTCGCTTTTGACTCCGGCGAGAGCGTTCGCTCAAAAATCGTCTCGGTCCTGCTAGACAGGGTGATAGGAGGCAGCGGGACCGCCCCGTACTTTAAAAGGCGGGCGTGGAATCTTGTCGCCAACATCGCGTCAAAGCCGGACCTCGAAAAAATATCAAAATTCGATGCGGATGTGGAAAATGCGGAATTTGCAAAAGCTGCGAGGGAAAAAGTCGAATTCGCCGCATCGGCTTCTTCCGGGAATATCGAATTTGAGCGGCTTTCGGCGGGGGAGATTGGGGAGCTGCTCAAAGGCTACGACTCTTTGGACGCCGACGGGAGAATTGCGGCCCTTGCCCAGTTTTATTATGCGGATTTCAAGCCTGCGCTTGAAAAGGCAAAGGCCGATGCGGGCTCTGAAAACGGCGCCCTGGCCCTGAACGCCCTGCGCGCGCTCTCAAAACTGGCGACTCCCGACGACTATCCGTTTTATATCGGCCTCCTGAAGGGCACGAGGGACGAAGCCAGAAAGCGCGCAATAAAAGAATCCCTCATGTGCGTTAAAAACGACGGGTTTGACGCCATGAAAGCCCTGGCTGAAAGCAGCGACGAAAATTTCCCGTTCTATGCGGGCATTGCCGCCGTCCGGGACCCGGGGCAAACCCTGGCTGTCGCCGTCGCCAGAATCCGGAACTCCCGGGCCGACGCAAAGGAAATACTCAATATTTTAATGCCGTATGCGGATAAGGAAAATATTGCGGACATCATTTCCCTGTGCGGAAAAGACAAGGGCACCGATTCCGCGCTGAGGCAGTTTCTGGTGCGCTTCTTGCGCAGGGGCGGCGGAAACTTTGAAATTGTAAAATCCGTATTCGGGAAGCTGAACGACGCCCAGAAACGGGAAGTTTTGCAGGCCATGTCGGTCTGCGCCGCGGAGGAGATGTTTGATTTTGCCTTTGAAATGGCGAATTCAAAAAATGCGAAAGATTCTGAAATGGCAGCCGACGCCCTTTCCTCATGGCGCAGCGTCAAAAATGCAATGAAAATTGCCAGGTGCGAAAATATCGGGAACAGGAAGGGCGTTGATGTGCTTTACGGCATTCTGACTTCAAATGCAAATTTGCACTTGAAGCCGGGCGAGATACTCGAAATTTCAAAGATATTGAAGGCAGACGGCGACCCCAGGTATGCCGATTTGGCGCTCCGCCTGGGGAATGTGCTTCAGAGCGCAAAGCCGAGGGGCTCCGAAAACCTCGCCGCAGGCGCCGTCTGCGAAAGCGTTTACAAGTACGGCCCGGACGGCGGAGGCGGGCTGCCGCCGGCTGCAATCGACGGCGATGCCGGAACCTATTGGGACGAGGTTGACGGCAGGGGCGTTTACGGGCTGAGGGTATCTTTGCCAAAAAGGGAGAAAATATCCCAAATACGCATAACGAGGTACAATGAGGTCTGGAGCCCTGACGGGTTTGAAGTGTTTGTGGACGGAAAGTCCGTCAGGAAAGTCGGATTCGCCATATACGAGGAAAACAGATTCAATTTGGATTTGGACGCGGACGGGCGGGTCCTGGAGTTAAAAATAGACAATGTCCCGCAGGGGAGGTCCCCCGCAATCCGCGAGCTTGAAATATACTGATTTTTGGAGGGTCTGGAATGAATACGGGTTTAAAAATAAAGAGGCGCGATTTCATAAAGGGGGCGGTGGCGGCGGGGTTTGCCCTGCCTTCAATTCTGCCGTCGCGCCTGGTTGCGGGGAGCTTTTCCAACTCAAAAATAAACGTCGGGTTTGCCGCATACGGCGACAGGGCATCCCAGCTTATAGGGGGATTTCTGGCCAATCCGAATTGCAGGGTTGCAGGCGTTTGCGACCCCAAGGCTTGGAGGGTTGACGCCTTTTGCGCGCGCGTGAACTCCTTTTACGGGGACAATGCGGCGAAGCGCTATGAAAATTACAGGGAAATGCTGGCCGACAAATCAATCGACGCCGTCGTCATCTCCACCCCCGACCACAACCACACCCCGATTGCGATAGCGGCCGCCAAGGCCGGCAAGGATATCTATTGCGAAAAGGGTTTAACAACCTGCATGAACCTGCGCAAAAGATTGCGCATGGCGGTTGCGGAAAACAAAGTCGTGTTCCAATACGGAACCCAGCAGCGCTCGGGATATGCGATGCAGCGCCCCGTGGAGCTGGTCAGAAACGGGTATATAGGAAATGTCGAAAAAGTGCTTTTAAGATGCCCCGGCGGCGAACCTTTCCAGAAGCCTTTTGCGGAACGGGCCGTTCCCAAGGGCTTCGACTACGACCAGTGGCTCGGCGTGGCTCCGCTTGCCCCGTATTCAGATGACAGGGTTTCGCAGGCGGGCGGATGGTTCATATACGATTACGCTTTGGGGTTTGTCGCAGGCTGGGGCGCGCATCCGTTGGATTTGATGCAGTTCGGGCTGGGGCGGGACGGCTCAGGCCCGGCCTATGTCGAAGGGGAGGGCCTGATAATGTCAAGGGGGCTATTCGACACCCTCTATGACTGGAATTTCAGGATGAAATACGACAACGGAACAGACGTTTGCTTTGTGTCGGACTCGAACGTCTCCGTTTTGAAAATGGAGTATCCCGAAATATTCAACGCCGTTTCTGCGGAATATCCCCTGCCGCAAGTCGTCTTTGTCGGCGATGAAGGTTGGATTGCGGCCGACAGGGGATATTTTAAGTGCTCGGATTCAAGGCTTGAAGGCATTGAATTGCGCCCCGGCGACTGGAGGGCGGCAAGCCTCGACAAAAAGTCGCACGACCATAGCGCAAATTTCTTGAATTGCTGCAAAACCCGCGAGATGCCGATTTCAAATTGCGAGGCCGCAATCCGCAGCGATACAATTTCGCATCTTTGCGATGTCGCCGCAAGGAGCGGCAGGCCAGTGCATTGGAACCCCGAGACGGAAACCGCGGGGGATTTGCTTCAGGATAAAATGATGGTGCGGCGCCAACGGAAAGAGTGGGCGGTATAGCTGCGGCTTGAAAATGAGATTCCTTCTTCGGGAGAGGAACGCCGCCTTTCAGCCCGGCCGGAATTTCGTGCGGGGCAGGCATGGATTGGAATGCCAGGAAAGGGCGGAAATACTGGCGGCGTTTTGCGGCAGGTTGGGCGGGCTTTTGCTCTGAGGGTAAAATCCCATTTGAGAACCCGAAATCCGGGCCCTTCGCTATGCCATCCACTGGGCCGCCGCATATTTTAATAATCAAAACGCTGTGAAAAACAGTCGCAGTTTGTCTTCAAAGCGGCGCTTCCAGCGGCTTTTCATCTTCGCGCATTTCAAACAAGCTGCTATGGACGGCTGGCTCGCCGCAAAAAAAAATCCGCCGGAAGGCGGATAAAAAAGGGGCCAGGCTACCCACGGCACACGGAGTCCGTCACTGCCGTTGCTTCGTTCCCGACCTGGCGGGGTTCGCGCGGACAGCCGTTGCATGGGGCCCGACCTTGTTTTGCATTCCCTCAAAAAAATCCCGGCCTTGCAAGCATAATATTGGAGGCTTTTTCCGTTAGGCGGCGGAAAGGGGAGGGAGGCTTAAAAATATGCTTTAAATTTCCCAGGGCTACCGCCAACATAAGCGGATGTTTTCCGGAATTTTTCGCCTTGCAGCGGCGGATGGCGCCGTATGCCCGGAAACTTTCAATCTAAAAAAAGGACGTGCAATGGATTTTATGGATGTTGTGATGACGCGCCGCTCCGTGCGGCGGTTCGACCCGGAGAAAAAGCCGGCGGCCTCGGATGCCGACAGGCTTTTGAAATGCGCCATGTATGCGCCGTCCGCGCACAACCGCAGGCCGTGGGAATTCCTCGCAGTTTCCGAGCCTGAAATGCTCGTGGAAATAGCCCGCATACACCCCTATTGCAAATTTCTGCCGGATGCCGGACTTGGAATAGTTGTGTGCGCCGACCTTGACAAACAGTACAGGACTCCGGACGGAGCGGGATACTGGATGGTCGACTGCGCCGCAGCCTCCGAAAACATCCTCCTTGCGGCGCGCAATTTTGGTTTGGGCGCATGCTGGTGCGGCGTTTATCCCGACAAGGAAAGGATGGCCGCTTTCTCGAAACTCTTGTCCCTCCCGGAAAATGTCGCCCCGTTCTGCCTGATTGCCGTCGGCAGTCCCCTGGCAGAACAGGGAGAGGCAAAGGGGCGTTTTGAGCCGGAAAAAATCCATAGCGAACGCTGGTGAGCGTCTTTTGAGCCGCGATGTGCGGCGCGGCGCGGGGCGGGGATTTTCGCATGGGCAGCCCGTTTTTATGCGCGCTTTGCGCTTCGTGCGGCGCGGCGGAAAGTCCCCCGACTTTATGCTGTCATGATATTTAAAATCGCGAATGCGGCGCATGGCGGGCTTTTTTGGGGCCGTTTTTGCCGGTTTTACCGCTGGGGGGAGGAGGCGGTATTTTGCTTTTTGAAAATCCTTCCGCAGTGGGCTTGTCCCCCTCGGGATGCGGAAGCATCCTCGGGGCAAGGGGCTTTGCCCTTTTTACGGTTAGGATTGTTCTTTTAGGTTGGGATATTGAATAACGGTCGCTTTCTCCCACTGGGGTGAGGAGGCGGTATTTTGCTTTTTAAAAATCCTTCCGCAGTGGGCTCGGCCCTCTCGGGATGCGGAAGCATCCCCAGGTCAAGGGGCTTTGCCCTTTTTACGGTTAGGATT
>ERZ1026946.151-NODE-151-length-30107-cov-36.009783_pt1 | contig 30107 bp, 19 predicted proteins | sample MGYA00519460_ERZ1026946 | MGnify/ENA primary metagenome ERZ1026946 (study PRJEB26926, sample SAMN06164620) | human gut metagenome | biome: ENVO:00009003; feature: ENVO:2100002; material: ENVO:00002003 | host: Homo sapiens | place: USA | collected 2012 ...
GGGATGCGGAAGCATCCCCAGGTCAAGGGGCTTTGCCCTTTTTACGGTTAGGATTGTTCTTTTAGGTTGGGATATTGAATAACGGTCGCTTTCTCCCACTGGGGTGAGGAGGCGGTATTTTGCTTTTTAAAAATCCTTCCGCAGTGGGCTCGGCCCTCTCGGGATGCGGAAGCATCCCCAGGTCAAGGGGCTTTGCCCTTTTTACGGTTAGGATTATTCTTTTAGGTTGGGATATTGAATAACGGTCGCTTTCTCCCATTGGGGGGAGGAGGTAGTATTTTGCTTTTGCAAAATGCCTCCGTAGGGGGCTCGGCCCTCTCGGGATGCGGAAGCATCCCCAGGTCAAGGGGCTTTGCCCCTTGTTAAATGTTTGTTAGGGAGGAAGGAGGGGATTGACAATCCGGTTCACTGGTTGGATTTTGATGCGGATTAAGGATTATTGAAATGAGCGTATTCAAAGGCGGATCAAAAATTTTCAGGAGGGTTTTCCTCTATGTAATGCTTACGGGCTTTTTGGTGCTGAGTGTCGTTTTGGCTTTTATGTTGAGCGTCATGACGGCTCTTTACGACTCGCAGATGAGGGAGTCGCTCGTAAATTCGGCGGAGCTTATAGCGCAGGGGGCGGGGCGCGGGGAGTTTCCCGACATGGCCGCCTTCAGGGGGTTGTGCGACGAATTTTCCAAAAATTCGACGATAAGGATAAGCATAATCTCCCCCGAGGGAAAGATGCTTTTGGATAGCGGCGGCGACGAGGGGCAGATGGAAAACCACGCGGGGCGCCCCGAGGTTTCCGAGGCCGTAAAGACTTTGGAGCCGGCCGTATCGAAACGCTTTTCAAAGACCCTTGGGGCGCACATGATGTATGTGTGCGTTCCGGAGAGGGACAAGTCCGGGCGGCTGCACTATCTCATAAGGCTTGCGATGCCCCTGGACAGGATTGAGAAAGTCAAGGAGAACTTCCTTTACATCGCCCTTGGTCTGTACGCGCTTGCGCTTGCCATAGCGGGCGCTGCCGCCTACCGCATCGCCAGGGGCGTGAGCGTGCCGGTCGAGGCGCTGCGCGAGGGTGCGCTCGAGTATTCCAAGGGGAATTTCGACCACAGGCTGCCGTCCAGCGACATTCCGGAGCTCGACCTTCTCGGGCGGGGGATGCAGAGCATGGCGCTCCGCCTGAAGGATGAGATTTCCAAGCTGAGCTTCCGCACTGAAATCCTTTCGGAAACTTTCGCCGCAATGCGCGAGTGCGTGTTCGTCTGCTCTTCGGACGGCTCCATAATATTCATAAACGGGGCCGCCGAGCGCATGTTCGGCGCGGGGCCGGGGTCGGCTTCCGGGCGCAGGATAGGCGAGCTTGTGCGCGACAGCCGTCTCATGGCGCTGATTGACGAGACGTTCGCCTCGGGCAGGTGTTCGGCCCAGGCCGAGCTTTCTGTGCAGGGCGGAATGGACATAGACTTTACCGGAACCGTCCTTGACGGTCACGAGAGGCGGGCGATATTCGTGCTGCACGACATAAGCGATATAAAGAGGCTTGAGCGCATGCGCAAGAACTTCGTTGCCGGGGTGTCGCACGAGCTGAAAACCCCGATAACGTCAGTCAAGGGGTTTGTGGAGACTCTGCGCGAAATGGAGTCGGATTCCGACAAGCTGCGCTTCTTCGGGATAATCGAAAAGGAGGCGGACCGCATGAACTCCATAATCGACGACATGCTCCTGCTCTCCCGCATGGAAATAGACCCCGAGAGGGAGCGCAAATATTTCTCGGAGGTGCGCATATGCCAGGTCCTCCAGGAGGCGGCCGGAATGCACGAAGCGCGGGCGGCGGAGCGCGGCATAAGCTTCGAGCTTTCGTGCGATCCGGACCTTGTCGCGTCCGCTCATGCGGCGCTGCTTGTAACCGCCGTCGCAAACCTTGTCGGGAATGCGGCGAAGTACGCCCTCGAAAACACGTCCGTGAAGATTTCTGCAAAGAGGGACGGCGGGTGGATAGTCATATCGGTGGCAGACGAGGGGCCCGGAATCTCGCCGGAGCACGCCTCGATGGTCTTCGAGCGCTTTTACAGGATAGACAAGGGCCGCTCGCGGTCGATGGGCGGAACCGGGCTTGGGCTTGCCATAGTAAAGCATGTGGCGATAATGCACGGCGGCGCGGCATGGCTTGCGCAGGCTCCCGGCGGCGGCAGCGTGTTCTGCATAAAAATAAGCGGGGCCCGCTCGGCTTCACAGCCGGAGTAGGGAAGGGGGCCGGATTTTCGTCCGGCGCTTCAGGCGCGGCATGGCTTGCGGCCTGCGTTTGTGTTTTTTCTCCCGTGCAAAGGGCGGTAAAATTCTGGGCGCGCGCCGATTGCAATCTCCCGAAAGAGGCGAAAAAGCTCGCGGCGTTTTGCGGCAGGCCCGGAGGGGTTTCCTTCGCCGCGCAAAATTTCATTTCCCAATTTGTACCAGATGCTAAAATTTTGTTAGAATGCAGGAAAACGTTTGACAAGCCTCGCCCGCGCGCTTGTGATGTTTGGCATGGAAATCCCCCATTTGAAGGGGCCATAGATTCTCTTTTAGCGGGCCGGGGTTCGCAGGCTTTTTAGCTTTTTTGCATGTTTAGAAAAGGCCCTCTCTTCCCCCCGTCGCGGCTGCGGACGCCACGTCTGCGCCGTCCCGATTCCTTCCGCCCGGCTCCGCGCCCAAAGGGGTGCCGCACGGAAGGAATCGGCGCCGCCTGGGAGACGCCGCATATGCGATGCCGCGGCGCGTTTTCCGGAAAACCCCCAGCCTGCGCCCCTGCGCCATAGCGCGCGGTTTCAGGCTTCGGGCGACCCCTTTCCGGATTCCGCAGCGCTCGCGCCTTTTCGCGGAATATTTTCGCGCGGGGCTTTGCGGGGGGCTCTTTTTTGGGGGAGGCAGTTCCGCGCGCGGCGGATTCCCCTCCGGCGCGGTTGGTTTGCAATAAAGAAGTAGAATCATATGGCAAAAGCGAAATCAAAGGCTGCGGCGAAGAAACCCGCGGCAAAGAAGGCCGCCGCCAAAAGGGCGGCCGCCCCCAGAAAATCATCCCAGAAGGCGGCGAAAGGCGCCAAGTACACATACCTGTTCGGCAAGAAAACCGACGGCGACGCAAAGATGCGTAACCTCCTCGGAGGCAAGGGCGCAAATCTCGCCGAAATGGCCAGAATCGGCCTTCCCGTACCCCCCGGATTCACAATCACCACTGAAGTCTGCGCGTATTTTTACGCCAACGGCAGGAAGTATCCCGCATCCCTTTCCGGGGCCGTAAAAGACGGCGTAGCGTCCGTCGAAAAGCAGATGGGCAAGGTTTTCGGGGACGCTTCTGACCCCCTCCTTTTCTCCGTCCGCTCCGGCGCGCGGGAATCCATGCCCGGCATGATGGACACCATCCTGAACCTCGGCCTGAACGACGACACCGTTGAGGGCCTGGCTGCAAAGACCTCAAACCCGCGCTTTGCGTGGGACTGCTACCGCCGCTTCATCCAGATGTACGGCGACGTCGTAATGGGGGTGCAGGCGCGCAACGAGGCGGAGCGCGACCCGTTCCACGACGTGATGGAAGCCCTCAAGGAGGAGGCCGGGGCAAAGCTCGACACCGATTTGAAGGTCGAAGACCTCAAGGAGCTTGTGAAGCGCTACAAGGCCCTGATTGAGGAGCGCGCCGGGCGCTCGTTCCCGCAGGACGTGTATGAGCAGCTCTGGGGCGCGATTGGAGCGGTGTTCGATTCATGGATGAACGAGCGCGCGATAATCTACCGCCAGAAGTACGGCATCCCCGCCGAATGGGGCACGGCCGTCAATGTGCAGACGATGGTGTTCGGCAACAAGGGCGACACATCCGCAACCGGCGTGGCCTTTACGCGCGACCCCGCAAACGGGGAAAACGTCTTCTACGGCGAATACCTCATAAACGCCCAGGGCGAAGACGTCGTGGCCGGGGTGCGCACCCCGCACAAGATTTCCATGCTTTCAAAGGAAATGCCGAAAGCCTACAAGGAGCTCCTGGCCATACGCTCCAAGCTCGAAAAGCATTTCCGCGACATGCAGGACTTTGAGTTCACCATCGAGGAAAACAAGCTCTACATGCTTCAGACCAGAAACGGCAAGCGCACGGGCCTCGCGGCCGTCCGCATCGCCGTCGAAATGAACAGGGAGCGCCTCATGGACGAAAAGACCGCACTGAAAAAGATTCCGGCAGAGTCGATTTCAAGCCTGCTCGTCCCCGTATTCGACCCTGCGGCCGTAAAGAAGGCAAAGCCCATCGCGAAGGGCCTCAACGCAGGTCCCGGGGCGGCCACCGGAAAGGTCGTGTTCTCGGCCTCGACTGCCGAGCTTGAAAATTCCAAGGGCGTAAAGACCATCCTCTGCCGCGAGGAGACTTCGCCCGAAGACCTCCGCGGCATGATAGCAAGCGAGGGCATCCTCACCTCCCGCGGCGGCGTGAGCTCCCATGCGGCGCTGGTCGCCCGCCAGATGGGCAAGGTCTGCGTCTGCGGCGCGTCCGACATCCACGTGGATTACGGAAAGCACCTCATGTCTGTCGGCAGCGTTGTCGTAAAGGAGGGCGAATACATCTCGATAGACGGCACGACCGGCGAGATATTCCTCGGCGAAATCCCGACCGCCGACAGCGAGGTTGTAAGGGTTCTAAACGGCAGGATGAAGCCCGCGAAAAGCTACACCTACCAGCTCTTTGAAACCGTGATGAAGTGGGCCGACAAGCACCGCAGGCTCGGCATCCGCACGAACGCCGACAGCCCTTCGCAGGCTAGGATGGCGCTCCTTTTCGGGGCCGAGGGCATAGGTCTTTGCCGCACCGAGCACATGTTCTTCGAGGGCGACAGGATAGACTCGATGCGCCAGATGATTCTGGCCACCGATACCGCCGAACGCCAGGCAGCCCTGGCAAAGCTGCTGCCATACCAGCGCGCCGATTTCGAAGGCATCTTCAAGGCCATGGACGGGCATCCCGTTACCGTGCGCCTGCTCGACCCGCCGCTGCACGAGTTCCTTCCGCACGAGAGCGCGGCCCGCAACGCCCTCGCCGAGAAGCTCGGCGTGAGCTCGGAATACGTCGCCGAACGCTGCAAGTCGCTCGAAGAGCAGAACCCGATGCTCGGCCACCGCGGCTGCCGCCTCGGCAATTCCTACCCGGAAATCACGGAAATGCAGGCGCGCGCGATTTTCGAGGCCGCCGCAAAGGTGATGAAGGGCAGGAAGCCCGTGGACGTTAAGCCGGAAATCATGGTTCCGCTCGTGGGGTTTGTGCAGGAGCTGAAGTACCAGGTCCAGATAATCCACCGCGTCGCGGCGGAAGTCATGAAGGAAAAGGGGGTAACCATAAAGTACATGGTTGGCACCATGATTGAAATCCCCAGGGGCGCCCTCACGGCCGACATGATAGCCGAATGCGCCGACTTCTTCTCGTTCGGCACGAACGACCTCACCCAAACCGGCCTCGGCATGAGCCGCGACGACAGCGGCAGCTTCCTCGGCCGCTACAAGGAGCTGGACATTCTCGCGCAGAACCCCTTTGCGTCGATAGACCAGGAGGGCATCGGCCAGCTTGTGAAAATCGGCGTTGAGAAGGGGCGTTCCGTGAAGCCGAAACTCAAGATAGGCGTCTGCGGAGAGCACGGCGGCGATCCTGAATCAATACGCTTCTTCAACTCTATCGGCCTCAACTACGTGAGCTGCTCGCCCCCCCGCGTCCCCGTGGCGCGCCTCGCGGCCGCGCAGGCCGTGTTGTAGGCGGTGTCGGAGAATTGAAAGTTGCGGCGGTCCGGTTGCGGGCCGCCGCTTTTTGCATTTTTTGCCCGCGCGTTAAGGGCTTTTATACGCAAGTAGAGTTTTTTGCATGTGCGTTTTTTTTCCGTCTGCGCCGGTGGGGGAAAGGCTGCCGCGCCGATACAAATTGTGCGCTTAAAACGGGGCGGGACAGACTCCGCAAGCTTGGGGCGGTTTATAAATAGAATTTGGCAGGGACTTATTCCATGCCCCGATGAAACGGCCTTGTCTCCTTTTGGGGCTGGCATAGATTAGGGAACGGATATTGCGGGCGGCGCGGAGAATTGGCCCGGCGTTCTGAAAAGGCCGGCCTCCCTGCGGTTGCGGGTTTTTGCGTACCCGTTTTTCAGTCGGCCCGCTTCCATTTGCATGGGCGTTTGCCGAAACGGGGAGAGTGGCATATTGCGGCTTTCCGCGTGCGCTTTCCGGATTTTTTAGGAAATACGCATGCCGCGCCGCCTGCTTCGCGGACAATTAGGCTTGAATAGCGGGGCGCCCGCGTCTTTGATTCGGGCAAATGGAAAAATTCGGGGGCCTGGAAATAAGGGAAAATGTTCCGCTTGCTGGTTTTACGACGTGGAAAATCGGCGGGCCGGCGCGGTATTTTGCCGAGGCCGACTCGTCCGGCGTCGCCCCGCTTCTCGCATGGGCCGCGCAGTCGCGCGTCCCGGTGTGCGTTTTGGGGGCGGGCTCCAACGTCCTTGTGCCCGATTGCGGTGTGGACGGCCTGGTTCTGCGCATGAGGCCGGGGCCGGACTGCGTGCGTTTCGGCGACGGCTTTGTGGAGGCCGACGCGGGAACTCCGCTGGGGCGCCTTGTGGGGGCCGTTTCGGACGCGGGCTTTTCCGGTTTCGAGTTTCTGGCTGGCATTCCGGGGTCCGTGGGGGGCGCTGTGTTTATGAATGCAGGCACAGGCGGGCCGGAAGGCAGGGAAATTTGCGACATATTTTGCGGCGCGGCCCTGATTTCGCCCGAAGGCAAAACCAGGGCAGCCGGACTCTCCGACATGGGCTTCGGCCACCGTGCAAGCGCATTGCAGAAGGGCGGGGACATCCTGCTTTCCGCGCGTTTTTCTACGGTTTCGCGCGCCGACCCAGAAGAAATCCGCGCATCCGTGCGGGCGGCGGTTTCGTCCCGCAGGGCGCGGGAGCCGGAAAACAGGAGGACTGCCGGAAGCGTATTCAAGTCCGCAGGCGGGGTTCCCGCCGGATGGTATATTGAACGGGCCGGCCTCAAGGGCAAGCGCGTCGGGGGCGCCGTCGTGAGCTTCAAACACGCAAACTGGATAGAAAATGCAGGCGAGGCGACTGCCGAAGACGTCCTCTGCCTCATATCGGCGGTAAAATCCGAAGTTTTCAGCATGTTCGGCGTAAGGCTTGAAACCGAGGTGCGCATTCTAAGGCCCCGCGCAGGCCGTTAGCCCGCGCCACGTCTTGTGCCAGTCAGCGCGCGCCTTCCGCCTCTGAGTTCGCCCGGCCAGCAGCCCGGCACCCTTCGGCAGCCTTTGAGATGCGCATGGAATGGACCCTGGCAAATTCCCCCCCCTTGAGCTGCGAAGCCACGGCGCCGAATGCCGCAAAGCGCGTTCCCGGCGGGGCCTTTTCCACAATAGTTATTTTTGCGCGCCTCGGCTTTCCAAACGGGGGAAGGGACACAGTCCGCCTTGAGATGACCTTTCCGGAGGCGTCTGCAAACGCCAGCGATATGTAGGCTGCGGAGGATGGGGCCACCATAAATTCCGCGTCCATTTCAGCCCCCAGCACATCGCCGGGAGACGCCCGGACGGCCCTTGAAAATTCCGCGCCCCCGACATTTTTTATTGCAGCGCAAGCCTTCCCATCTCCGTCTGCGAGGACTCCGAACACGCAGCCCCTGTCCGGGGAGAGGCGCGACGAGAATCCGGCTGGAAATCGCCCCGCGTCGGGGAGGGCTTCCGAAAAATCCGTGAAAAACAGGGTTCGGGAGCCTTTTAAAAATTTTTCAAGAATTGAAAGCCTCTCCGCCCCGACCGCCTCCGCAAGGCGCGCCCGCCCGGACTCTGAAAGGCGGGGGAGGGCGGAAAGCGCCGCCGAGTCTTCCGCAGGGTGGAATGACTTTTTCCACGGAAAATTGGGGACGGGATAGGCCGAAAACGCCTCCCTAACCTTCCGCATCGTTGAATATTCCGCCTCGCGCCGCCGGGCTTCGGATATGAGCCTTGCGGCCTCACCGGGGTCGCGGCTTTCGGGCGCGGAAAATACCGCCTTTTGCGCAAAATAATGGCGCGAAAGGGCCTTTGAAACTTCAAATTCAAGCCTCAGCTCAAACACGCGCCGGGCTGTTTCAGGGTGCGACGCGGCGCGCTCGGCGGCCGCGAGGGCGCATTCCATTTCCGCTGTCACGGCTTCGGGAAAGAGCTCCGCAACGGTGTCGCGGCGGTAGAACCCGAGCCACCTCGGCTCTTCGCCCCGCGCGGCCCAGGCGGATTTCGCGGCCCTGAAAAAGTCCCGGACGGGCTCCGCGCTCTCCTTGTAATAGTACGAATAAAACTCGCCCTCAAGCTCCCCGAAACCGCGTTCATCCCCCCCTAGAAGGCGCATCAGAACCCAGATTTTTCCCGCGTCGTAGCCCCACCTCGGCAGAGCCTCTGCAAAGTATGCCGCAGCGCCGTTTTCAGCCCCGGTTTTTACGGCCTCGAACTCGTACTCCCCTATCGGGCGGGGCACGTCGTAGGGGGCCCCGTAGATGTAGGAGTAGATGCCCCACATTTTTGCGCCGCTTTCGCCCCATGCGCGCGCGAGTTCGGCGTCTTCTGCCCTGAATGCGCCGTCGAAAAAGTTCATGCGGTCGGAAGTGAGGAAGGGCAGCAGGCCGGGGGCGACCTTTCCGCTCGGAGGCAGCTCCGTTGAGCGGTATGCGAGGGCTGATAGGAATTTGTCCGGATGCCGGGCGGAGGCGAGGCGGGCGGTTTCTGATGCGAATGCGAAATATGCGTCGGAGTACGACGGGTATCCCCTGAAGAAGTCGCGCGGAGGCGGATTCTGCGGGGTGCGGGCGTCGAAATTTGAGCTGTCGTTTATGGAAATGGAAAAGAGAGGCGCGCCGGGGTTTTTGGCGAAGAATTCCGACGCCCTCCCCGCCGCAAATTCCGCAGCGCCGGGCGCCGAAAAATTCGGCTGCGCGCGCTTCGCGTCGGCGCCGTCCGCTGCGGGGCGGAATTCGGGGTGTATTTTGAAGGCGTCCGCGTCGAAGACGCCGGAGAGGTTGTGGCTGAAGCCGCCGAGGGCGCGGGTTTCCCCGTTTAGCAGGAGCAGCCGCTCTTCTTCGGGCGTGCGGCCGCCCAGATAGATGTGGGAGGAGACCATCAGGGGCTTTGAGGTTTTTCGCCCTGCGGGAATCGCTATTTCCGTCCCGCTGGGGCGTTCGGCCCCGAGTTCGCCCGGCGCGAAAAACCTGAAGCCCGCCATGCCGAGGAAGGCTGCGGCGGCCGCCTGGGGGCTTGCGCTGTAAAATATTCTGGCCTCTGTCCTGCCTATGGACATCTCTATTTCCGCGCTCTTGCGGGGCGGGGCGGGGGAGGCCGGGGAAAGCTTTTCGGCGCCCGGATTTTTCAGTATGAATATTCTTTTTGAACCCCTGAACGCATCCGGAGACGGGGTTATCCTGACGCGGCCGGAGCGCGCGCTTTTTGCGATGTTTTCCGCTATCATGCGGGCCGCCTCGATTTCGGCTTTTGAGGGATTTTTGGGAACAACCACGGCGAGGTCCGCCCTGCCGTTTTCTGCCGGCATGAAGCGCGGCTGCGCGGGCCGCCTTGGGGATGGAAGCGGCCCCCCGGACAGCGCGGCGCAGAGGAGGGCTGTTGCGGCGGCAGCCGAAAGCGGCGCGAAGAGGGCGGTTGTCCCGGTGCGTTTCATCGCATTTGACGCTTTCAAAATAAGCGGGGCCCTTCAAGCGTATTTGTCAGAAAAAAGCTCCCCCGAAGGGGAGCTCTCGTACAACGAATAGGCTTATGAATCGTTTTATGCCGGCTGTCCGGGCGTCAGACGGCGCCCTCGAGCCAGCGGAAAAATCCGGCTTCATACGCGGCGTGCGCCACTGCAAAGAGCGCGATGACGACGACCACGGTGGCCGCAATCCCCTCGTTTTCGGAAAACGGCCTTTCGCCCGGGGCCTTCTGCCTGCGCGCCCAGATGAATACCGGTATGCCCAGGGCCAGGAATATGAATTCCATAAGCAGGTAGTTAACGCCGGCGGCGTATATCAGCCACAGCGCGTAGAACGTGCCTACAAAGCCCGAGACTATCCCCAGCCGCGCCGATATGCCAGTGCCCTTGAAGAGCCCCTTTTCCTGCGATATTTTCCAGAGGTACAAAGTGCTTGCAAAGTACGCCGGCAGCACCATCACGCCCGTTATGTCGAGCATGAAGTTCCAGGCGTTGCTTGAAAAGTACACCATGAGCATCGCAAGCTGCATGAGCGCGCTTGTGACGAACAGCGACACGCTCGGGGAGCCGTTTTTGTTCTCGCGGGCGAACTGCTTCGGGAAGGTTCCGTCGGCGGCCGCGGCGGCGGGGAGCTCGGCTGTTATCATGGTCCATGAGAGCCAGCTTGCAAGCACTGCCACGAGCAGGCCGCAGTTCATTATGACGGCCCCGACCGCGCCGTTTCCGGGAGAGAGCTTGTTTATCATGGCTTCGAGCACGCCCGCAGTGGAGGGGTTTGCCACTCCGGCCAGGTCGGCCTGGGTCATGAAGCCGTAGGGCAGGAGGGAAAGGAGTACGTATATCGACAGGCATCCGAAGAATCCGAGCAGAGTCGCCTTGCCGACGTCCGACTGGCTCTTGGCCCTGCTCGACATGACGACCGCGCCCTCTATGCCTATGAAGGCCCACAGGGTGACGAGCATCGTGCTTTTAATCTGCGCGCCGACGGAGCCGAGGTTTGTTTCGCCGTGGCCTGTCAGGTTGCCCCAGAAGTCGAATGTAAACTGCTTCCAGTGGAACACTGCAAAGGCCGCGATTATGAATATCGCAAGCGGTATCAGCTTGCCGACGGTGCCTATGAGGTTTATCACAGACGCCTGCCTGACCCCTGCCAGCACGACGAAATTGAAGGTCCATATCAGAATGGAGCCGCCTATTATCGAGTAGAGGTTGTTGCCCCCGGTGAACACTCCCGGAAAGAAGTAGTTCAGGGCGTCCATGGTTATCACGGCGTAGCCGACGTTTCCGAATATCTGGCAGAGCCAGTATCCCCAGGCTATGGTAAAGCCCGCGTACTGGCCGAAGCCCTGGCGGCTGTACATGTACACGCCCGCCGTAAGGTCGGGCTTCACAGCCGAAAGGGTGCGGAACGTATTTGCTATGAAATAAATGCCGATGCCGGTGACAATCCATGCGATTATCACCGCCCCGGCGCCTGCGCCGGAGGCCATGTTCTGCGGGAGGGAGTATATGCCGCCTCCTATCATGGAGCTTACCACGATTGCGGCAAGTCCTATGACCCCGAGCTTTTTGACGCCCGACGGCGGGGTTCCGGACGCCTGCGCGGCGGGGGGCTGCGCGTTTTGGGATTTGTCTGAAGTTGACATTGAAAAATTCTCCTTTGTGGATTTGCCTGCGGGCTAGATGCCTGCGGGTTTCTGGAGGGCGCGTCTGAAGCGCGTTGGGGTGTAGCCGCCCGGGGCGGATTTTTTTGCGGCGCCGCAGCCGGACGGGCCGGCGCCTTTTGCGGCAGGCGGCCGCATCGGATTTGATGTTCCGGGAACCATGTTATTCCTTTCGATGTATTTTGTGTTGATTTTCGGCCTCGTGCGCCGGTGGGGCGGGGGCTGCATTTGAGTGAAAGGGTGGCCGCCTTTCGGCGAGCCTTTGAAAGCCCGGACTGTGAATGCTCCGTCCCTTCATCAATCGAACGCCCCGGGCGTTTGTTAACATGTTTTTGGCATGCGGGAAAATCCGGCGGGGGCGCGGCCCCGGGATTTCAGGGGCGCGCGTTTTCTGCGGCGCCGCGCGCGGCGGAAATATTCGATGTTCGTTGACTTCGGCCTCAAAAACGCCCTATCATTGCCGAAAAATCCATTAGCCATGGCAGACATAGAAGCGTTGAAGAAAAAGTACGAGGAGGCCGGACAGCCCCAGGTCTTCAAGTTTTGGGACACTATCGGGGATGTGTGCCGCGGGCGCCTCGCCTCGCAGCTTGAAAGCGTGGACCTGGACGAGCTGGCGCGCCTGAATGAGGAGCTGGTTTTCAAGTCGGACGGAAAGCCCGCCGCCGACTATTCGGGAATAGAGCCCGCCCCCTTCGTGCCCAGGCCCGGGGATCCGGCTGGCGACCCGAAATGGGCGCGCGCCCGCGAAGCCGGGGAGGAGGCCATCCGCGCGGGCAAGCTCGCCGCCTTTGTAGTGGCGGGGGGGCAGGGAACGAGGCTCGGGTTTGACGCCCCAAAGGGCGAGTTTCCCGTAACCCCCGTAAAGGGGCGGAGCCTGTTCAGGGTCTTTGCAGAAAAGATTCTGGCTGCGTCGCGCAGGTATGGGGCGGAAATCCCGTGGCTTGTCATGACAAGCAGGATAAACGACGCCGAGACCAGGAGGTTTTTCGAGGCGAACTCGTATTTTGGCCTCGACAGGGAGTCGGTAATCTTCTTCTCGCAGGGGCTGATGCCGGCCGTCGATTTCGAGGGCAGGATAATCATGTGCGACCGGGGCGAAGTCGCCATGACGCCGGACGGGCACGGCGGGTGCCTGCGCGCCATGGTGCGCAGCGGGGCGGCGGACGCCCTGAAGGCGCGCGGGGTGGAGTACGTCAGCTACTTCCAGGTCGACAACCCGCTCGTAAACCTTGCAGACCCCTACTTTCTCGGCTTCCACATCCTTGAGGGCTCGCAGATGTCGTCAAAGATGATACCCAAGGCTTATCCGCTTGAAAAGGTGGGGCACTTTTGCGCAAAGGACGGCCGCTTGTGCGTGGTGGAGTATTCGGACCTGCCCGAGTTCTACCAGCGCCAGACCGACGCCAGCGGAAACCTGCGCTTCCTCGCGGGAAGCGTGGCCATACACATGTTCGACCTCGCCTTCATGGAGACCCTCGGGCGCTCGGGGGTGCTGCCGTTCCACAGGGCCGACAAGAAAGTCGAGTACGTCGACGACGACGGCGTCGTCCGCATCCCCTCCAAGCCCAACGGCGTTAAGTTTGAAATGTTCGTGTTCGACGCCCTTCGCGAGGCGAGAAACCCGGTCATAATAGAGGGCGTCCGCGCCGACGAATTTTCGCCCGTGAAAAACGCGGAAGGCGTGGATTCCCCCGAAACATGCCGCAGGGACCAGAACCGCATGTTCGCCCGGTGGCTCCGCTCCGCCGGGGAGCGCGTCGAGACCGATGCGGACGGCACGCCGCCTTTCAACCTCGAAGTCTCTCCGCTTTTCGCCTATGACGCCGCCTCGTTTGCCGAAGCGTGGGGCGGGCTTGCCGAAAAGCCCTGGATAGGCGAGGGCATGTATCTCGGCTGAATCCGCCGGCCTGCCTCGGGCCGGGGCGGATTGGCCGGGAGTCCGCCTTTCCGCGCGCCCTGCGGCCGGGGGGCGCAAAATATTTGCCGCATTTGAAACTTTTTTGTTGGACGGGCGTTCAAATTTGATAAAGTGCCCGTAAAAAGGAATGCAAATGAATTCGCGCAGAAGAAATATCAGGAGGGCCAGAAGGGCCTTTACGCTTCTTGAAATACTCGTTGTAATAACGCTTCTGGCGCTGCTTGCGGCGGTGGCCGTGAGCAACGTCGGCTCGCTCATGTCCGGCGGCCAGACGAAGATAGCGCAGACTTTCGTGCGCTCGTCGCTCGACACTCCGCTAATGGCCTACCGGATGAACGTCGGGGCGTACCCGACGACGGAGGAGGGGCTGCAGGCCCTCATAGAGGCGCCCGAAAGCGCGAAGGGGACCTGGGCCGGCCCCTACCTCAAGCTCAAGGAAATTCCGAAAGACCCGTGGGGAAACCCCTACAGGTACGAATGCCCGGGAAAGCACAATGCGGACGGATACGACGTGTGGTCGCTGGGCCCTGACAGGGTTGAGAGCGACGACGACATCGGCAACTGGTAGCTTCCATCCGTCGGGGGCCGCCGCAGTGCGGCCGAGTCCGCCCGGCGTCCGGGGCGGGGTTTCGGGGTTTAATCCGGGCGCGAAGGCAGGGGGATGAAAAAGGCGTTCACGCTTCTTGAAATTCTTGTGGTGATAGCGCTTATGGCTCTCGTCGCAGGGCTTGCCGCGTCCAATTTCTCGTTTGTGGAAAACGCGTCGCGGAGGCCGCCCAAGGCGGTTTTGATGGAGGGGATAAAGCTCGCGCGCGTCGCGGCGGCGGACGCCGGGGAGGAAGTCTCGATGTACTTCGACCCGGAAAGCCGCGACATCGTTCTCAGGGCGTCTTTTGACGGCAGGGAGCTGGCTCGCATGAACCTGTTTTCGATGGACGCGCAGGTCCGCGAAAAGATGGCGCGCCGCGCCGAGGAAACCGGGGAGGTGTTCGAGCTTCCGGAGGCGTCGCTCGCCTTCTATCCGGTCTATCCCGGAGAATGGGGATTTTCCAAAAGCGACGCCGAGGGCGCCGAAACCCTCCCGTGCATCCGCTTCGCTTCGGATTCGACGATGACGCCCGCGAGAATCGAGCTTAAAATCGGCGAAAAAACCGTCGCATCGTTTGAAGTTGACCCGTTTTCGGGCCTCCCCGCCGACAAGTGGATAGGGGACGCCCGGGGGAGGGGCAAATGACGCGCCGCCGCGCAAGGGGGGCGTTCACCCTCGTCGAATGCGTCGCGGCCCTCGCGCTTTTTGCGCTGATTGCCGTGATGTTCGGGCAGACGTGCTTCAACTGCCTCAATTCCGTCCGCATGCTCAGGAAAAATTCGGAGAGGGACGCAATCTTCGGGGTCGTCCGCTCGGCGGTCCTGTCCGCCTCAAGCCTCGACGACATCCGCTCCGGAATCGAAGCCTACGACATGGACGGCAACCGCATAGAGATAAAGGGAGACGCCGAGCCCACCCGCATAATCGACCTTTTCAGGCTGGAGGTGTCCTGCCGGGAAAACGGCTACTCCGACGTTTTTTACCTCTTCCGCCCGGGGTGGTATTCGCAGGGCAACATAACAGTGGAGAGGTCCGACATGCTCGACGACCGCAGGGACTGGCTGGATGACACGCGCAGGCAGAGCGAATTCAAATGAAGGCACTCAGGGCGTTCACCCTCGTCGAGATGCTCCTCGCCCTTGCCATATCGGCGATGGTCATGGCGGGGGCCGTGGCCCTCATGTTCGACATGGGCTCTGTGATGCGCCACTTCGAGGAGGGCGATTCATTCGACCTGCACGTAAACGGGGTGGAGGACTTCCTCGCCAAGGCCTTCCGCAATTCCGCGTTTCCTTCGGACCTCCCGCAGTCGCTCGCAGGCTCGTCCGCATCCTCGGGCGCAGTCCGGCAGGGGAACCCTCCGGACTCGATGTCGGGCGACGACCGCAGGCTTTGCTTCGGCGTCATTGACGACAGGCCGTTCTTTGCGGCGCGCCGGGGATTTTCGCCGGAGAAGGTGGCCTGGCTGGACTTCCGCAGGGACGGGGGGCTTTACGTCCTGTGGACCTTTGTCAAAAACGAAAATGCGGACTCCTCTGTGGTTTCGGAGAGCGACAGGCCGGTGCACGAGAGCCTCGTCTCCCCGTTTGTGACGGAATTTGAGTATGTGTATATCGACTCGTTCGGGAAGTGGACGTATGAGACCGACATGGAAAACCCCTCGGCTTCGTCCGCCTCCAGCACGACCCTCCCGGATTTTGTGAGGCTGAAGTTCAAGCGGGGCCGCGAGGAGGACGTCAGATTTGTGCCGCTTTCGATGTCAATGGATTCGCAGTTCGCGCCCTCGGCGCAGGCTTCCCAGAGCCAGAGCCGCTCCCAAACCGGCCAGCAGGGCGGGGGGCAGCAGCAGGGCGGCGCTTCCGGAGGGAGGGGCGGAAGGTGAGGCGGCCCGGCACACGCGCGCGCAGGGGCAGCGTCCTGCTTTTCATACTCGGGGCGACCCTCTTCCTCGCGGCCGTCGTGGCGGTCATTATGAAGTACGCAATAGTTGAAATGAAGCTCCGGGCCCCCGTCGTCATGGGGCATTCGCTGCGCCAGGACGCATTCAACTGCCTCTATGCGGCCATTGCGGAGCTCAAGGAGTATCTGGAAATAGACGGCGGCCTCTACGCCCCGGCGCAGGGCTGGGGAAGCCTTCTGAAGGACGGCCGCGCGGGGCTTCCGGAGGGCCTTTCCGCGGAAGTCGCCGTGGTGGACGAGACCGGCAAGCTCCCGCTTTCCTCCCTGAACGAGGACCAGCTTGAGGACCTGCTCTACGAGATGGGCTTTTCCGAACCCGTCGCCGACGAAATCGCACAGCTTTTCCTCGACTGGACCGACTCAGACGACATCGCCCGCACTTACGGCGCGGAAAAGGACGATTACGAGCGCGGGGCGGCCGTCCCGCCAAACCGCATGGTGCGCTCTTTTTCGGAGTTGAAATATATAAGGGGCTTCGGCGAATTTTTCTTCGGCCCCGACGGCGAGCCGAACGAGATGTTCCTCAAGTTCGCCTCTGCCGTATCCCTTGAAAACACGTCGTCCGAAGTCAATTTCAACACCGCTTCGGAGCTGGTTTTGAGGGCGCTTTACAGGATGGACGACCTCGACTTGGACAACTCGATAATGTCGGCCATAAAGGGCGAAACGGGCGTGGTTGACGGGGGGATATACTGGCTCACCTCAAAGGACCAGATAACGTCCCGAGGGGCCTCGCCGCCGACGAGGTTTGTCGGGGTCTCGGCGAGGTTCATAAGGATTGAGGTGCGCGTGGGGCGCGGGGTCTCAAATTACAGGGTCACGGCCCTGTGCGAGGTTTCGGAAAAGTCGATTTCCGTAAAGTCGATAATCGAGGGCGCGCGCAGGTGAGCATTATTTTTATGAAAATTGTCGCAAATCTGAAACTTTCCGTTTCAATATGCATTAAAAAGAGATAGACGCAATGGGACGCAGAAGAAAAGGGATACTGTTTTTGCCGCAGGAGGCGTTTTTTGTCAAGGCCGAGGAGGCCCCGTCGGGGCTTTCCGAAGCCGACTTGCGCTCTTACGCCCGGACCGTGTTGGAGTCCTTCTCCCCGGTTCCCGCCGACGGGTTGCAGTGGGGGTTCTGCGTCTCAGGCGGAAAAATCCTGATATTTGCGGCGTCGCACGAGCGCCTTGCAAAGTGCGCGGGCGGCGCGCGCCTCATGGAGTCGGCCCCGCTTGCGGTGCCCTTTGCCGCCCTCGTATGGGGTTTGCCGCTGCCTGACGGGTGGTCCGTCATAAGGCGCGTTTCCCGCGAAACGGCGGAGTATATGGCTGTTGACGTTTCTGGCGGCGCATGGCGCGACGCATTCGCGCTCTCTCGCCCGAAGTCCGCCCCCGAGGGCGGGGTGCTTGCCGAGATTGCGGGCCTGTCGGGATGCCCTGCCGAGGCCCCGGTCTGGGACTTTTCCTGCGAACCGCTCATGTTCGGCCGCTTCGAGGCGCGCATAAGCGGCGAAAACTCCAGCCTGTTCCACCGCGTCGGCGGGGCGAAGTTTTGTGACAGGGCCGACGTTCGCGGGGAGCGCGCGGTCAAAGCCGCCAGGGCCGCCGCAGCCAAGGCCAGGGCTTTGGCCGCTTCGTGGTGCGCCGCAGGCGCCGCCGCCCTCGCCCTCGCCGCCTGGTCCGTTTCGATGCTCTTCCAGGGGGCCGAAGTTTCGCGCCTTGAACGCCGCATGGCAGACATCCAGGACGATTTCGACTACGTTTCCAAAATAAGCGCGGATTCCGCCTTCCTGCATTCCATAATTTCCAAAAAGACCTCAAACACCCTGATGATTGCGCGCGTCAACCGCTTCCGCCCCGAGGGCGTGACGTTTACAAAGACTTCCGTGAACTCGCCGAAGGCGATAGAGATAAGGGGGAAGGCAAAGTCGGTGAACGAGGTCTCGGCGTTTGAGAAGGCGCTTAAGGCGGCGCCGGGAGTCGCGGGCGTAAAGGTTTCGCTTTCCGGCGCTACGTCCTCCGGCAACTCGTGGACGATGAACGTCGAATTTAAGGACTAGGCCGATGTTTGAAAGAATTTACAGGTTTTACGCCTCAAAGACCCCCCGCGAACGGGCGATGCTCATGGCTCTGGCCTGGGTCGCCGTATGCGTCTGGTGGTGGTGGCTCTCGGGGAAACAGGCCGACCTTTCGGCCAGGGCCGAGATGCTCGAATCGAAGATAGCCGCAGCGGAGATGATGATTTCCCAGAAGCCTGCGGCCGAAAAGAAGCTCGCCGAGGCGCGTTCGCAGCTCGACGAAAAAAAGACGGTTTCCGACCTGCGCGTCGAACTGGAGGGGATTCTGAAGGCCGGAAAGTTCGGCTCATACTCCCTCTCTTTCGCGCCGGACCAGGCTGCGGGAAAAATGACCGTGCGCACGGCCAACGTCGGGGTGCAGAAGACCGACATGGATTCTCTCATAGCATTTGAAAAGTCGGTTCTCGCCAAGGCGCCGTACGTGTCTGTAAAGAGCGCCGAATTCACCTCCGACGGCAAGGGCGTGATGTCCGCGCGCTATGAGATAACGTCTTTTGAATTCAAATGATATTGATGATGGGAGCACATATGAGAGCAGTTTTTAAATGCGCAATTTTATTGGCCGGGGCGGCGTGCCCCCTTCCAGCCTCGGCGCAGGATTCCGCGCCGCAGCCGTCTCCGGCCGCAGTCCAGGCGCCCGCGCCCGGCGGCGCAGCAGCGCCTGCCCCCGCGACTGCGGCCCAGCCGCAGGCTGCGCCGTCCCCTTCCCCTTCCTCCGCTTCCGGGCTTCCTCCGCAGGATGGCGGGGGCGCTCCCGCCGCCGAGGGGCGGGGCGGGAGGCCCGGCGAAGCCTTTGTGAGGCCGGGGACCGAAGGCGGAAGGCCCGACATGCGCGGGCCGGGGCGCTTTGAAGGCGGCGCCCGCGCGTCTTCCGATGGCGCCCAGCCCCCGTCCGGAGAGGCGCCCTGGGAGGGGTTCGGCCCGCGCGGCTCGCGCGGCCCGTCTCCGGAGGATTCAAACCCCAACCTCCGCCGCGTGGACGAGCGCGGCAACATGCAGGGGCCGTTTTATTTTGCGGACGAATCGCCCGTTCAGGTCATTCAGATTCTGGAGGCGCTGATGCGCAAGCCCATCCTGCAGTCCCAGGGGCTCGCGGGGATAAAGATAAACTTCGTGTCGAAGCGCCCGATGCCGCGCGAGGAGGCGATAACGGCCCTGACTGCGCTGCTCAGCCTAAACGGCGTGGCAATCCTGCCGCTCGACGGCCAGTTCATGCGCGCGGTGCCGGTCATAGGCGTAAACCGCCAGTCGCCGGAATTCCTGTCGGGCGACATCTCAAAAATGACTCCGAACCAGAATTTTTACACGATGCTCTTTGAGTTGGAGTACGTGGACGCGCTGTCGGTCTCAAACAAGATAAAGCCCTTCATGAGCCTTGACGGAGTGGCCGCAGTAGAGTCTTTCCCGAGGTCGAACGCCCTTCTTATAACGGACACCCTCATCAACCTCCAGCGCGCGTCCGCCGTCATAAAGAAGCTCGACGTTCCGTTGCAGCTCCGCGAGGACGTCGCCTTCATCCCGGTGAAAAACACCAGCGCCTCCGACGTGCGCGAGAAGCTCGTTACGATGCAAAACGACCTTCTTAAAAAGTATTTCGACAACACCACAATCGACGTCGATTCGCGCACGAACCAGCTCATCGTCGTGACGCAAAAGGGGAATCTTGAGGCCATCAAAACATTCATAAAGGGGCTGGACGTAGAGGCCGAGCCCATCCTCAAAAACGAGGTGTTCTACATCCGCCACTGCAAGGCCGAGGAGATACAGAACGTGCTGCGTACGATAATCCAGCAGCAGCAGCAGCAGGCTGCGCGCTCCGCCCAGAACAAGCGAAACGCCGCAAACACCGCCACTCGCAACGCCATAATGGCAGCCCAGGCCACGCGGGCCGGAAACCGCCCGGGCGTAATCGAGAAGGTGAGCATGGCTTCCGGCGACGGAACCACGGGCTTTGAATTCAGCGAGTTCGTGCAGGTTGTGGCCCACACCCCCAGCTCCTCCGTGGTGGTTTACGGCACGCCCGCCGACTTGAAGCAGATAAGCGGGATAATAAGGAAGCTCGACATCGCAATCGACCAGGTGAAAATCGACGTCATCGTAACCGAGGTTCTCCTAACCGACTCGCAGGTGTCGGGCCTCAGCTCCTTCGGCATATCATTCAACAACCCCTTCACAGGCGAAGCCGTCTCCGGCACGGGCCTCAACCGCTTCGGCAAGGCCAACCAGATTGCCGTCTCCACCTCCACCGACGCCATAAACGAGTCCTCAACTTCGGCGTTCTCGCTCGGGCTGAACGAGGGGTCCATGGCGGCCGTGTTCGACATAGCCAGGCAGAACCAGAACGTCAGGGTCCTTTCTTCGCCTACGATTGTCACAACCCACGCGGAGGAGGCCATCGTGCAGGTGGCGGAAAACTATCCGATGATAACCTCCTCCACTTCCGACATGTCCGACCTTTCGACCGCCAAGGTTACGATAGAGCGGCAGGATATAGGCCTGGAGCTCACCGTGACCCCGTATGTCGGCACGGATTCGATGATACAGCTCCAGATTGAGCAGAAGGTGCAGTCCATCGCGCGCTACGTCGAAATCGTGGGCGAGTCCCAGCCCGTGGTGAGCACCCGCCGCGCCCGCAGCAAGGTGAGCGCGAAAAACAACGAGCTTATCGTCCTTGCCGGCCTCCAGCACGTCGAAGCCTCCGAAAGCGACGGCGGCGTGTGGCTGCTTGGCGACCTCCCCCTGATAGGCGGCCTCTTCAGGCCATCGAGCGACAATATGAAGCGAAGGGAGCTCATCATATTCATCCGCCCCACAGCGATACGCAGCATGAGCGCGACCGAGGCCCTGGCCGACCGAAGCATAAGCGAATCCGACGTGAAGCGGGAGATGGAAAGCTTCATAAAAACCGGCAAGTTCTACGACAACGCCGAAGTCAGGGCCAATTTTGAGGAATTTGAGAAAAACCGCTTTTACAACAGGCTGATTGCCGCCCCCCATACCCTCATAACGGACGATGGGCGCATTGTGGAAGGGTCCACAAAAGACCGCATAATAAAGGAGGCGAAGGCCGCCGAGGAGGAGCGCAGGCGCAGGGAGCGCGAGGCTGCTGAAAATGCCGCGCAGGGCGCGCCCGCGCAGCCGGAAAATTCGGAACCGGCGGGCGACTCGGAACTGGCGGGCGACGCGGAGCCGTCTGATTCCGGTGGGCCTGTGGACGGCGCAGGGCAGGGCGGTTCCGCAGAGGCCGAGGAGGCTTCGGATTCCGGAGAAAGCCCCGTCCCCGGGGAGGGCCTCTGACGCCCGAAAGGAGGACGAGATGGAAAAACTTTTCAAATATCTTGGAACAGCCGTTGCGGCCTCGGCGGCCGCCGGAGTTTTTGCGCAGGAGCCGCGCGGCGGCATCGCCGACCCTTCCGGCTACCCCCCGGCAATGGACATGAATTCGCAGAACGCGGCGGCAATGCCCGTCGAGCCTTTTGAGTTTCGCCCCGTAGATGCGCAGGCTGCGGAGGGGATGCGCCGAAACGGCGCATTCCCGGGAGGCCCCCAGAACGTCATGGTGTTTCGCGGGCGCCCGGACGCCGCTGATGCGGCCCAGGGGCAGCAGCAGGTGCAGAATGCCCAGGGCGCGCAGGTGGTCTCCCAAAGCGCGCAGGCGCCTGCATCCGGGGATGCCTCGGCGGCTTCGGCGGCGGCTTCGCCCGGGGGGCAGGAGGGCGGCGGAGAGGCTCCGTCCCAGTCTGCATACGTCTCGGTGGCGCGCCTTAGCGACGACGGGAGCGACGAGTCTATGCTTGCGGCGCTGTCTTTCAACAACCCTTTCGGGAACGCCAAAAAGCCGGACGAATCCGAGATGGGAATATCGCTCAAAAGCATCGCCATGATAGACGGCAGGTGGAATTTCAGCGTGGCCTCGAAGGAGGGGAAGACCGCATGGCTCGGGATTGACGAGCAAAGCGAGGTGGTCCCGTGTAAAATACTCTCTTTCGACGAGCCTAAGATGACCGTCAAGGCCCTCGTGGGGGGCAGGGTGTTCGACCTGATGCTGGCCGAGGGCACTTCCGCGAGGAAGGTGGAACTCGACCCGCGCATGATGGGCGGGCCGCCGCGCAGGATGTCCCCGCAGGAGCGCGAAAAGCTTTGGAGCGCCGCGACCGACGACCAGAAGCGCCGTGCAAACGAGATAATGGCGCGGGCCCGGGCGAGCGGCAGGCGGCCGGACTTCCGCCAGATGATGCGCCTTGAAAACGAGGTGCGGGAAACCGTGCGCCAGCGCGAGCGGCAGGCCCAGCAGGGGGCCGCCCAGGGCAGGTGATGCGCGGGGGCTGAAAACTTTTTCTGAAAAATGCCAGACGACGAAACAACTTTTCTAAAGCGGCTCATGGGGCTTCTGGGCGCGGAGTTCGACGCGGAATTCGCCGAGAGCGTGGCCCTGTGCGAGCGTTCGCGCAAGGCGCAGCTTGTCATGGACAAGACCTCGAAAACGGAGGCCGAAGTGGCTTCTGCGGCCGCAGAGGCTTCGGGCCTTGGTCTATTCAGCGACGTGCCGGCCCTGGGTGCGCCGTCGAGGACGCTGTCTTTGAAGCTCATGTCCGAATACGCGTGCATACCCGTTTCCGAGGACGAATCGCGCATAGTCCTCGCCACGCCGTGGCCGCCGGAAAGGGACATGGGCAGGTGGGTTATGTCGCTTTCGGGCAAGGCTCCCGAGTGGCGCATCGCCCCGTGCATCGCCCTGTCAGAAAAAATGGCGGAAACCTTCGGCGTCGGCGCGGGTTCGCTCTCCGAAAACGACCTGTCCGCCTTCGCCTCCGACGGCGACGGCGACATGGAGGAGGATGAAAACGCCGCAATCATAAAGTTTGTAAACGAAATCATAGCGCGCGCAATGGCCGACCGGGCGACCGACATCCACATCGAGCCGCAGCGCGACTCCCTCAACATACGCTACCGCATCGACGGGAACCTTGTGCCCGTGAGTGTTCCCGAGAACCTCCTGCGCTTCAAGGATTCCATAATATCGCGCATAAAGATAATGGCGCGCCTCAATATTTCTGAAAAGCGCAGGCCGCAGGACGGGCGAATAGGGTTCACGCTAAAAAGCGGCGAGGACATCGACATACGAATCTCGTCGCTGCCGACAATGTACGGCGAGAGCGTGTCGATGCGCCTCCTTACGAAAAAGTCGCAGCCCATTTCTATATCTGACCTCGGCTTTCTGCCGGACGACATCGAAAAAATAAAGCGCCCGCTCGCCCGCCCGCACGGCATAATTTTGGTGACGGGCCCCACCGGCTCCGGCAAGTCGACGACCCTCACCGCCTTCATCCGCAAGCTCCGCTCGCCTGAGATAAGGATAATAACCGTGGAAGATCCTGTCGAATACGAGGTCGAGGGCGTCAACCAGACGCAGGTGCATCCGGAGATAGGTCTCACTTTTTCGTCCGTTCTGCGCTCCGTTCTGCGCCAGGACCCCGACGTTATAATGGTCGGCGAAATAAGGGACCGCGAGACCGCCGACATCGCCATACGCGCCTCCCTCACGGGCCACCTCGTACTAAGCACCCTTCACACAAACGATGCCGCCGGGGCGCTCACGCGGCTCATCGACATGGACATCGAGCCGTTCCTGATCGCTTCGTCCGTGGAGATGATAATGGCCCAGAGGCTCGTGCGCAGGCTGTGCGCATGCAGGGAAAAGGCCGACTACGACACCGCCTATCTGGCATCCTGCCTGGCCTCGCTTCGCATAGACCCGTCCGAGATAAGGCATGCCGGCGGAATCTGCAAGCCAAGGGGATGCCCGCACTGCCGCGGCATCGGATACAGGGGCAGGCTCGGCATATTTGAAATCCTGCTTGCAACCGACGAAATCCACGAGGCCATCCTCGCGAGAAAGACCGCCGGGGAAATCCGCCGCATCGCCCTTTCCCGGGGAATGCGCACATTGCAGGGGTGCGGATGGGAGCTTTTGAAGGCGGGCCGCACGGGGCTTGAGGAACTGATGCATTACGCGTCGATAACCGACGAGGCGCAAAACGGCAATGGCTGAGTTCGAGTACAGGGCCGCGTCGCTCTCCGGCGGCGTGGAGCGCGGAGTGGTTTCCGCTCCTGACAGGCGGGCTGCGGCTGGGGCTCTTGCAAGGCGCGGCCTGCGCGCGCTGGAGATAAGGGCTGCGGCGGGTGCGCGCGCCCCGGAGGCGGAGGACGCCGTAAAAATAAGGGGCTCAGAAAAGCTTTCGCTGGCGTTTTTCAGGAAGATTCTCCAGCTTTGCAAGGGGGGGATGCCCATGGGCGACGCCCTGAAATCCCTTGCGCAGAGGTCGCTTAATCCGCAGATGCAGGCGCTTTCGCGCGAGCTTTACAGGGCCGTGAGCGAGGGGGCCACGCTGTCGTCCGCCATGGTCGCCTACCCGAAGCTTTTTGAGCCCTGTATCGTCCACCTGACGGAGGCGGGGGAATCGACCGCGAACATCGTCCCGGTATTTGAAAATATTGTGGACTATCTTGAGGGAAAGAGGGCCCTGCGCGCAAGCGTGACGGCGGCTCTGGTCTATCCCGCGATTCTATGCTGCCTGGCCTTCGGCGTCGTGCTTTTATTCCTGTTTTATCTCATGCCCATGATAGAAGACATGATGGCAAACTTGGGCGGCGAAATGAGCATTCCCGTGAAAATCCTAATCGCCATGGGGGACTTTCTGATTTACGGCGGCCCGGTCCTGCTTGCGCTTGCGGCGCTCTCTGCGCTTGCGGTAGCCAAGTACCGCTCCGGGGAGGAGGGCAGGCTGAAAACGGACAGGATTCTGGCCAGGCTTCCTCTCGCGGGCCCCATAGCGGTAAACGCAGACATATGCCGCTTCGGAAACCTCATCGCAACCCTCTACGCCTCGGGCGTGAATACCACCGAGACTTTCCGCCTCGCCGAAAAGACCGTGAAAAATTCCGATCTGCGCCTGCGATTCCAGATGTGCCGGACTGCCATAAACGACGGCGCCCCCATATCGGCTTCATTTAAAAAATACGGCATATTCGATGACGACGACATCGACATACTGTCGGTGGGGGAGCGCACCGGAAGCCTTGTAGAGTGCTTCATGGAAATAAAGAACACCCATATGGAAATTCTGCGCGCCCGCATAAAGGCGGCCACTTCCATACTTACGGGAGTCGCACTCATGACGGCGGTTGCCATAATATTTCTGGTCGCACTCGGCATAGTTTCCTCGGTATTCGGGTTGAGCCAGAATCTGGTCTGACGCCCCGGGCGTCTCGCGGATTCTGGCGCTTCGCGCGCGGGGCGATTTGGAAACGCCAAATTTTTTCAAACGCCTCGCGCAGGGGAGGGGGAATGGAATTTTGAGGGCAAATTCGTTTGCTGAAATGGGGGAGCGGTTTCCGCCCGCATGAAACGGCATTTTCTTAAAAGCGGAAAGTGAAAAATGCGGCATTCCGGTTTGCTTGGGACGTGCGACGGAGGACACTTGAGTTGGATGACGCCACTTGGAATGCCATGGCTTTTCAGGCCGCAGGCAAGCCTTGCCGCAAAATACGTCCGGCCAAAGTTCATAGCGTGGCTTTTTTGGGGCATGGCATAGACAAGGGAACGGGGGTTGGATGAGATTTTGCGCGGAGAGGGAAAGCCCGCTTAAATCTCCGCGAAACGCCGTCTGATTTTCGTTTCTTTCGGGGTATTTAATCTGTGCCACTTCCTTTATTTCTAAATGGATGATTTTCAAAACTGACACTGGGGTGAGGAAAAGACGCCCGGGGCGGGCCTTTTCGAGGCGCGGGCGGATTTTATGGCGGACGCTCCCTGATAGGAGGAGGATGGCCGCAGGGCCCGGTTCGCAGTTCCGCACCGGAGGTACGGATTGCTTTTTCGGCTTTACAGGCGCTTTTGATTTGTCAAAAATTCAATGAAAATACGGGGGCTTTTATGTAGGGGGCCGGAGTTGTTTTTGCCGCAGCGCAGGGCTCTCGGCCGCGCCGAAACCTGCGGCGGCCCGTACGGAAGCGTTCGCGCGCAATGCGGGGGTATGAGAAAAATAAAATTTAAAATTTTTGCGGCCGTTGCCGCATTTGCTTGCACGGTGGGTTGCGCCCGCACTGCGGGGCCGTCTGCGGACGCATTGTCCGCGCTCGCGTGCGCAGAGAGCGCAGCCATCGCGGCCGTTTCCAATCCCGACTCGCGCATTTCGACGCGTTCGGGCCTGATGGCTCCCCTATACCTCGCCCTTATAGAGCTTTCAAGGCTCACGGGAAAGCCGGGATACTGGGCGGAAGCAGTCCGGTGCGGCGAGGGCGCAGGATGGACGACGCTCCCCTCCGGAGATGCGGCGGCGTTGGCGTGGCTTGCGACTTTTGCCGCGCAGTCGGAAGCCGGGGAAGCCCGGGACGCCCACGGGATGCGGGCGTTTGCGCCTTACATGAAATTGCTGCGTTCCCGCATAAAGTCGGGCGGGGCGGACCTCCGCGCCCCCGTCCTGTTCGGGGACTCTCATGGGCTGGGGCCGCTTTTTTCGCGAGCCGCTCCGGCTGCGCGGCTCTATGCCCTTACGGGGGACAGGGCTTTTTCGGGGTATCTTGCGGAGTCCTTTGGAGACTGCCCGGCTCCGTCGGATCCTCTTGAATTTTTTGCCCTTTCGCTGATTCTTCGGGATGTGCCGCGTTCGGATTCCGTCCATGGATTGTTTGCGGAAAAATACGCGCAGGCGGCCGGGGTAGCAGTCGCCGCGCGCGGGCCGTCCCGCCTCTGGGGCGGAGAGCAGACTCCGAAAACGCTCGCGGAAAGCGCCCTGTATGTTGCCGCGCTCGCTTCGGGGGTGAATTCGGGAGCGCTTCCGCGCGGGGAATTTTGGCCGGTTGTCATGGATTCGTGGGGCGCTCTCTCTGCGGAATTTTCAAAAATCCAACCGGGAGCGGCGGAAGGGGGCGCGCCCGGATTGGAAACCCTCCTTCGGGGGGCGGTGGCGTATGCCGGGGCCGAAGTCGCAAAGAGCTGCGGCATGAAGGCGCGCAAACCCGACTCAAAGCTGGTTATGGCGGCCTTGTTTGCGTCTTCCATGCCGATTCCCAGGGCTTACGCCCACATAGAGCCCCGGCGCGCCGACGATCTCGCCTGGGAAAATTCCAAAATGGCCTTCCGCATATACGGCCCGGCCCTCTATTCCGGTGTTGAAAACGGAGGGGTGGACGTGTGGACCAAGCGCGTCCCGTATCCGGTTGTGGACAGGTGGTACATGCTGGACATCCTGAAAATATCCTCCTACCACGACGACATCGGAGAGGGCATGGACGCCTTCAGCGTTGGGGACAGCGTCGGCTGCGGCGGCGACGGAATCTGGACGGGCTCGAAAATTGCAAGGCCCAACGTTTACCGCTTTGCGGACGTGAAATGGACCAAGCCCGGCGAACTTTTGTTCGAGGCATTCTACCTTTACGAGAATGTCGGCGGGGAGGTTTTCAGCCAGAGAAAGACTTTCAGGATGGGCGTTGACGACGCGGAGTGCTCGGTTGTCTCCGAATTCAGGAGGGGCAGCGTTTTGGAAAGGCCATTCGGGGAGCTCGAATGCGCGGCCGGAATAGAGGTCGCCGGCGGAATCAGGGCGCAGGGACGCGGGGCGGAAGTGGTTTTTGACGCGGACCTGAAATCCGTTTCAACCTCCGAAATGTTCGCCGGGGAGCGGCTTGAAATGCGCTTCCGAGCAGGCGGCCGGACGGAGGTTTTGCGGTTTAAAAAATCCGGGCTTGAAAATTTTGCGATAATGCGGGCCGACCCTTACGGAAGGGTATTCTTCTCTTTCGGATACGAATGGGGCGGAATGCATCGCAGCACAGCGCGCGCTGAACCGAAAGTAAAATGAAAAACAGGCATATTTTTACCCTCTCCGCATCCGCTATCATGGCGTGCGCGGCATGGCTTCCGGCCCTCGCCCTCGACGGGGCGCGGGGCGGGGCGTATTGGAATTCGTCCCTCCGGATAAATTCCTTCAGGCTCCCGCCGCCTCCGCCGGGGGCCGCCACGGAGTATCTCGACCTTGACTGCGACGGCAGGTACGACGCCATTAAAACCGTCACGCACGGGGACGTGCCGGTACTATGGCTCGACGACGGCGGCTCCGGAATAAGGGAAGGAGACACGGAAATCGCCGCAGTTGACGCATGCCTTCTCGTTGACAGAAACCGCGACGGGCGGTACGACTTCGTGGTAAAGTGGCTCGACGACAACGGCGACGGCAGGGCGGACATGCAGCTTGTCATGGAGTATCCATGCGAGCCGACCGATCAGGTGTGGCCCAACGGGCACTACATGTGGGTGATAGACTCCCAGGGGGACGGCATCTTTAACTGCATAGACTGGAACACATTCAAAATAGAGGCTTGGAAGCGCTCGGGGCTGTCCGACTTCCATCTGGGCTATGCCGGGCGCAAGGCGTTTTTGAAAATCCACACTTCGACCGACAAGATGGACGACCTGCGCCTAAACTGGGAGAACCCGTTTTTATTCTTCGACGACGACGGGGACGGCCTTAGCGAAAGGGCCGTGCGCTTCATGGTTCCGCGCCGCCGCACCGGCGCCGAAGGGGCTGAGCCGAATACGAGGGAATACTCCCAGCTTGCGACCGTGTGCGACTGGGTCTCGCTCGCCGTCGATATTGATAACGACAACGCGCCGGGGAACGAATTCGACTTCGACTTCTCCGTGGCCTTCATGGGGCCGGGCTTCGACTATTCCGGATTTTCCCAGAAAATCAAAAACCGGGAGTCCATGAGGGGCCTCCCGCAGGCCGACGCGTTCTTCCCCGACCCGCGCTTCAGAAACCTTGAGGAACTCGTATATCCTGCGCACGAAGACGCCTGGGACTGCATATTCAAAATGGGAAAGTGGGACAGGTTCTGGTTCGCATATGACGAGGACGACGACTGTTCCAGATGGGAGCGCGTCGAGTTCTACAAGCCCCTTGACATGTTCAAAGTTGGAACCGGCAAGGGGGGGCTGGATGACAACGTACAGTCCGACCCTTCCGGGGACAGGGGCGAATGGGACGACGACGGCTCCGGCGGCGGCAGGCTGTATGTTGGCGCGTTCGACGGCCGCCTCCACCTGCTCGGCGCGGAATGGGGCGCATGGAGGATAGACCAGGACGCGGAGTTTTTCCAGGGCTTCAACAGAACCTTCCAGAACCGCGACCCGCGCCGTTTCGCCACCGTCAAATATTCCGACACAAACTCCAACGGATTTTTCGACACGCTGGAATACGACCTGGACGGCGACGGGAAATTCGAGGAAAAGGTTTCGCTTGCCGAGCTGGGAATCGACGACAGGTGCGATGCAATAGACATGTCGGGTTTCAATTACTCCGACTTTCGCAAGCTCGGGGCCGGAATATCCGAAGGCATGTGGAAAAACGCCCTCAAGGCCGTCGCTGCGGCTGAAGAATGCGGTCTTGACACCTCATGGTATGCGAAGCTGAAAACCGCCCGCTCCCTGCGGGAAAAATATGCCAAGGGCTGGTGGCTCCAGTTTTACATATACAGGGATTTGGAGGACCTCCTTTCCCGCCGCGGCGATTCCGATGGGGTTGCGCGGCTGCGCAAAGCCTATTATTCGGGCCGCTGGGAGGACTTTCTAAAGTAAGGCGCGCGCCGGGCCGCAGTGCGGGGCGCCGGCGTCTCCACCCGGCCCGCAAGGGGTATGGGTATGTCTTCTTTTAGTTAAAGGGCTTGCACGGTTTGGAATGCCCCAAAGGAAGCGAAAAATCAGGCGGCGTTTCGCGGCGAGCCCGGCGGGTATTCCTCCCCGCGTGAAATTTCATTCCCAAATTCGCAATCCCGCCGTTAACTGTGTTAGACCCCAATTAAAAGCATGGCTTCGCCTGTTTGCCGGAAATTTTGCCCCACCCATTTTTGCAGGGGCGGCCGCTCCCTTTTAAGTGCGGACGCCTTGATTTAATGCCAATGCTTTTTGTGGGAACTAATGAGCATTCTCGCACCCAAAATCCCCCATGTATGTGCCGCCCCATTGCGGCGCGATGGGAGTTTCATATGATAAGACTTCGCCCGTTGAGGGGTTTCTTTGTGAAGTGCTTTGGACTTTAGAGGGGGAGCGTAGGGGATTATTTGCGGATGCAAATTCCTCCGCAGGGGGCCTTGCCCCCTCGGGATGCGAAAGCATCGCACATGCAAGGCTTTGCCT
>ERZ1026946.181-NODE-181-length-26489-cov-34.188507_pt1 | contig 26489 bp, 19 predicted proteins | sample MGYA00519460_ERZ1026946 | MGnify/ENA primary metagenome ERZ1026946 (study PRJEB26926, sample SAMN06164620) | human gut metagenome | biome: ENVO:00009003; feature: ENVO:2100002; material: ENVO:00002003 | host: Homo sapiens | place: USA | collected 2012 ...
CTGTCAAGGCGTTTCGCGCCGGCCCCCCCTGCGCCGCGAAACGCCTTGACAGGGCGCCCCGCCGGACTAGGCTTTGGAGCTTGAAAATTCCGGAAGCGCCGGATTCTGCCAAATGAAGACCTACAACCTAAAAGAACTCCTCCCCCTCTTTGACAATCCCGAGACCAGGGGCAATCCCGACAGGAAAATAAGCGCGATTTCAAGCCTTTCCGAAGCCTCGGAAAACGACTTGAGCTTTCTTGGAAACAAGAAGTACGCCCACGAAGTCCCCGCCTCCAAAGCGGCCGCCCTCCTGCTTCCGCGCGGCTACAAGGGGGAGCTTCCCGCAGGCTGCGCCGCAGTATTTGTGGACAACCCCTCCATTGAGCTTGCCAAAATCTGCGCCCTGATAGAGGAGGAGCTTTGGCCGAAGCCGTCCGCCTCCGTGCACCCGACGGCGGTCATAAGCGAAAGCGCGGAAGTCGCGCCCTCTGCGTGCATCGGCCCGAACGTCGTAATAGGCGACGGGGCGAAGGTCGGCGAGCGGGCGCGCATACAGGCCAACAATTACATCGGCGCCCACGCCGTCATAGGCGACGACGCATGGATAATGCCGAACGCCTCGGTGATGGACTACTGCGAGATAGGCAGGCGCTCGCGCATACAGCCCGGCGCCGTCATCGGCTCCGACGGCTACGGCTACGAGTACGCGGACGGAAAGCACAACAGGGTCCCCCAGGTCGGGCGCGTGGTGGTTGAGGACGACGTCGATATCGGCGCCAACACATGCATCGACAGGGCGCGCTTCGACAGGACCCTCGTCGGCGCCGGCACAAAGATAGACAACCTCGTTCAAATCGGCCACAACGTCAGGATAGGCAGGGGCTGCCTCATCGTATCCCAGACCGGAATTTCCGGAAGCACGAAGCTCGGGAACTTCTGCATACTCGGCGGCCAGGTCGGGCTGGTCGGGCACATCGAACTCGGCGACGGGGCAAAAATCGGCGCCCAAAGCGGCATAAACCACGACATCCCCGCAGGGGAATACGTGCGCGGCACGCCGGCATACCCCTTCATGACGGCCCACAAGCTTGAAATTCTGAAGGAGAAGCTCCCGGAAATGTTCAAGCGCCTCCAGAATGTCGAAAAGCACCTGGGAATAGAAAAGAAGACCTTTTCCTGACAGCCCTGCCCGAAACGCGACGCAGTGGCATAAGATAAGCGGGCGCCTGTAAGCGTCCGCTTTTTTCGCGCCAAAAGAAGGGCTGTCAGGAGCATTCCGCCATGAATTTTTTGACCGCCCGCAGGGAGTGGTAGCTCTGCGCCCCGGCCTTGCCGACTGCAAGCGACGCCGCCCCCATCGCAAGCCCGACCGCCCTGTCCATATCCCCGCCGTAAAGGCAGAGGCCGGCGGCCAGCGACCCTGTGAAGCAGTCCCCCGCCCCGACGGTGTCGACGGGCTTCACATCGTAGGTTTCATAGCGTTTTTCGCCCGATGAATTTATCAGGAGCGCCCCCTTGGCTCCGAGGGTTATTATCACGTTTTTCACGCCCTTTCTCACGAGCCCCTCCGCCGCCTTCCTGGGGAAGGTATAACCGCGCTGGAGCAGCATTATCTCGTGTTCGTTGGGGACGAGGTAGTCGATGAGAGGGAGCATTTCCCTTGGAAGAAGCCGTGCCGGCGCCGGGGTGAGGATTGTTAAGCAGCCCGCCGCCCTGGCCTTTGAGAGCGCGGCAAGCACGGTCTCAAACGGGATTTCGAGCTGCAAAAGCACGTGCGTAAACTTTGAAAAATCCACCGAATCCAGATGGCGCGGGCCGAGCATGTAGTTCGCCCCGGGGGCCACGGAGATTGCGTTTTCACCGCGAGAGCCGACCATTATGATGGCAACCCCGGTGTGCGCCTTGGGGAATTTTTTTACGAGACTTGCGTCAAGCCCGAGCTTTGCGAAACGCTCCATGTACTCCGCCCCCAGCGGGTCTCCTCCCACCCCCGAGCAAAACGACGTATCCCCGTAAAGCATTTTGGCCGCGACAGCCTGGTTTGCGCCCTTGCCCCCGAAATGCCTGGCGAACACGCCCCCGAGGAGCGTTTCCCCCGCAGAGGGGATGCGGTCGGTTTTTACGACCATGTCAATGTTCATACAGCCGATGCAGAGTATGCGGGGCTTTTTGACGTTTAATTTTGATTTTGCCATAATTTGAAACTCCGCCATTTGTCATTTTGAGGCTATGAGTATTGCAAGCCCCGCCGCAAAGAGGGCAAACATCGCAAATATCAGCGCGTTTGTGCCCTTGGGGGCGCCGCGGAACTCCTTCCAGACAAACACCCCCCAGAGGGCAGAAACCATGGTCGCCCCCTGCCCGAGCCCGTAGGCGAGCGCCGCTCCGGCGGCGTCGCTTGCGATGAAGCTGAATGCGGAGCCGAGGCACCATACGGCGCCCCCGAGCATTCCCACGAGGTGCAGCCCGGGCGTCCCGCGCTTGAAATAGTCCGACGCCGGAACCGGGTCCCCGGATATGGGGAAACGCATGGCGAGAGTGTTGAAAACGAAATTCGACGCGAATATGCCGACAGCAAAGACGAACATCGCGCTGTACGGGGAAAGCTTTCCCGCCTCCAGAACGACCGCCCCTCCGGACGCGTCAATCTTCCCCATGGAGGAAGCCACAAAGCTGTAAAAAAAGCCCATCAGGATGCCCGCCAACAGGGACACGGAAACGCCCTTCGCCGTGGCCTTCCCGCCGCCCATCCTCCGAAAGGCCATCGCGTCGAGAACTATCGCCGCAGCGATGAGGGCGACCCCCGGGAAGAGCATGGCCGGGTTTCCAACGCCGGTGGCAAGGTATGTGGTAATCACGCCAAGCACCAGGGCGAGCCCTATCCCGACGGGGAAGGCCACGGCGAGGCCCGCGATGTCGATTGCAATTACAAGCAGAAGGTTTGCGGCGTTAAATATGACGCCCCCGATAAATGCGGAGCCCAGCCACTTTGCGTCGGCCTGCATCATATCCGGAACAAACGCCCGTCCGCCCGAGCCCAGCGAACCCATGGTCAGGGCCAGAAACAGGGAAAAGAGAAGTATGCCCACCGCATAGTCCCAATAAAACAACTGGAACTTCCACTCCCTGCTTGCAAGTTTTTGCGTATTGCCCCACGAGCCCCAGCAGAGCATCGTTACAAAGCACATAAGCACGGCGACCGGATAGGATGATACTGTCAGCATAAATTGGCTCCCTCATGGCCCTCCCACGGATTCTCAAGCGCGAGAACGCTCCGCGAGGCTCCATGTATTCATCGTAAAGCGGGGCGCCCATTTAAGGGCGCAAACACAAACCAGACGGACGCAAAATTTCCCATACAGCCCATTGCGTTCCGGAGTGCGGCTTATTGCAATAAATTTCAAGCCTTTTTACCGCGCGCGCAAAAAGCCGCGCGGCGGGGATGAAAAACGCGGCTCCCGGGCGTCATATTTTCTTTGCGCGCCAGTCGGCCTTTTTAAGGTACGTCCACGCGAAAATCATCATGCAGCCCCAGTATATGAATTCCGTCGTCCAGCATACCGCGACATCCGGCTTTAGACCCACAATTACGGCAAAAACATACGCCGTATAGACCAGGAGCACGCACACTTCAAGGCCGAGCGCGGCGCGTGTGTTGCCGGTTCCGGAAACCGCGTTTAAAAGCACGCATCCGGGTATCGTAACCAGGGCGGCAAGCATGGTGACATAAAGGGTCGGCACGGACGCCGAAACGAGGTCGGCGTTGTCGGTGTAAATCCCGAGCACCTCGCGCGGGAAGAGCATCATTAGCGCGATAAGCGGAAGCAGAACCATGTAGCAGAGCTTCACGACCTTGGCGCAAGCCTTCATCACAAGCTCCGGCCTGCCCTCCCCCATGAGGTTGCCTGCGATTGTGCTTGCCGTCGAGCCGAAGGCGAAAACCGGCATCAAAACGATGGCCGACACGCTGCGGGCTATGTTCGAGACTGCAAGCGGCCTTTCGCCGAGGTGCTCGACTGCGATAAAGAAGAAAAACCACGTCACGATGCCGAAAAGGTACTGAAGCATGGTCCATACCGACACGCTCAAAATCTTCCCGACAACCTTCGGGTTCACGCCAGAAAACCTGTTTAGCCCGTATTTTTCAAGGTCCACCCTGCTCCACACATACCACGCAAAAAACAGAAGCGACACCAGCTCCGAAATGGACGACGCGATTGCCGCCCCCGCTATGCCAAGCTTTGGAAATCCGAATTTGCCAAATATTAAGACGTAGTTGAGGAGGACGTTGCAGCCGACCATCACGACGGAATTGATGGTGAGTATGCGCGTCTGCGCTATCCCGACGAAAAACGCCCTGAACATCACCGCCGCAAATATGAAAAACACGCCGAAAATGCGCCAGTTGAGATACTCCACAGCCGCGGCGCATATCTCCGGGGAAGACACGAGACCGCGCATCACATGCGGCGCAAAGGCGCGCGTAGCGGCAAAAAGCGCCGCGGCGAGGGCAACGAGGAATATCGTTCCCTGTATCATTATCGGGCCTATCGCCGCGTGCCTGCGCTCGCCGTTTCTGCGCGATATAAGAATCTGCGAGCCTACGCTGAAGCCGAAGCCCACTACAAATATGGAAATGTAATAGACGCCCCCGAGCGCGGACGCGCCGAGCTCCACCTCGCCGACGCGCCCCAAAAAGGCCGTGTCGGTCATGCCGATAAGGTTTTCCATAACGATGGCAAACAGAATCGGATAGGCGATATGCCAGATATTTTTATAGCCGCATCTCATATGTCAAAAAGCGGGCCTCCCACCAATGGGCGAAGGGCCGGCGGATTAAAAAGCACAAAAGAATCGCGCAAAAAAAACAAAAGACAATTTTTTTATGAAAAAACTGCGCATTGCGCCCTCCGGCGGCGAGGCGCAAAAAATGGCGCAGGATGCGGAAAAAGGCGCAACGCCCCCCCCGCAATGCGCTCGCCCCGCGCAAAACTATCCGCGCGCGGATGCGGAACGCGCCTCCGCCACGGCCTCGGCTATCTTTTTCCTCGATATGGGCTTCAGCAGTACTGCGCTGAAAAGCCCCCTTGCGTTTGCAGTCTGCGTGTCCGCAGTGACGGCGACTATCGGAATGGAGGCGGTCGCGGGGTCGGACTTCAGCCTCTCCGCCAGCTCCTCCCCGCCGATTTCCGGCATCCAAAGGTCGGTCATAACAATGGACGGCATCTCCCTCGGGGCGGCGTCAATGGCCTCCGCAGCCGAACCGCACGCCACGACTTCCGCCCCCATGCTCTTCAAAAGCGACGAAAGCACCTTCAGGTTCATAGGCACGTCGTCCACTATCATTATCTTTCCCGAAATCCTTTCAAAATCCCCGCCCGAGCCGTTTTCAACCGGAGCCCGCCAGCCATGCGCAACCTGGACGCCCGGAATGCGCACGGTAAATACGCTTCCCTTTCCGGGGGCGCTTTCAACCGAAATGCCGCCGCCCATCTGCTCAACGAGCCGCTTGGAGATGGCAAGGCCAAGGCCCGTCCCCTCCTGAAGCCGGCTGCCGCGCACGCCCGAGGCCGGCTGGCGCTCGAACGGGTCGAAAACCCTCGGGATGAAATCGGGCGAGATGCCCATGCCGGTATCCTCCACCGAAAACGACAGCACGCCCTCCCCCTCACCGGAAGGCTCGAACGACGCGCGCACCCGAACTCTGCCGTTATCGGTGAATTTCACGGCGTTGCCGACGATGTTTATCATGACCTGCTTCATTCGCAGCGGGTCGAGCATCAGCGGCGGGATTGACGGGGGCACGTCGATTGACATTGATATGTTCTGCTTGCGGGCCCTGAATTTGAATATGCCTGAAATCTCGTCTGCGATTGCGGAAAAGTCCACGGCCGCCTTTTCGATTGTCATCTGCCCCGCCTCTAGCCTGGAAAGGTCGAGGACGTCGTTTATAAGGGAAAGCAGGGCGCTTGCTGCGAGGTTTATGTTCTTTAAGTTTTCTATCCGCTCGGCCGGGGATATGCCGCCGTCCTGAGAGAGTTCGCTGTAACCTATCACCGCGTTGAGCGGGGTGCGCAGCTCGTGGCTTATCGTGGCAAGAAACATGCTCTTTGCCCTGTCGGCGGCCTTGGCGGCCTCCATCGCCTTTTCAAGCTCGCGCCTGCCCTCGTAGAAGTCGGTCATGTCCAGAAACGACTCGATTATGTTCGCAATCCTGCCGTCCTTTGAAAATACCGGATAGGCGTTTGCAAGGTAGGTCCTCCCCCCGTGCTCAAATTCCACGGACTGCTCCATGCCGGTTGCCGCGCACTTTTTCACATGGCAGCAGTTTTTCAGGCGCCCGCGGCAGAAGCTTTCGCTGCAAGGCTCGGCGAGTATCCGGGCGGCGTTCCGCCCCGCCATTTTCTCGGCGGCGGTGTTTATGTTCACCAGGTTTCCGGCCGCGTCGAAGAGCAGGATGGGAATCTTCATGGACTCCAGAATCATCCCCTTCTCGGCCTCGCTTTGCTCGAGGGTTTCAAAGTCCATGCGCCGCTCGTCGTAAAGCTCCATAATCCTTGCGGCGGACTCTATCATGCCCTCGTCCGCCTGGGTGAATGCGCGGGCCGACTTTACAAAGTCAACCCCTATGAATCCGCCCAGCCTGCCCCTGCGCCATATTCCGGCCGCCAAAAGCGTCTTTACGCCCTGGGGCGCGGGCGCCTTTTTGGCCGCCGCGAATCCCGGAGTCCCATCGGGCGACAGGCTGTCTGTCACGACGAGCCTGCGTTCGAGCAGCGCGGCCCGCAATGCCGGCATATCCGAAAACGCAACCCCGCGCAGGCCGGAAATCTGCGAAGCGACACCTTCCGCGCACCACTCATGGGTGTTGTTTGCGACCTGCGCAACGTCGTCAAATTCAAAGATGTAGCACCTGTCCGCGCCCATCCCCTCGCCTATCGCCTTCAAAATGGAGTTCGCCGTGGCGTCGTGGCCCTGCCCGGAAAGCACGATGCGCAGGCATTCGTTTATTATGCGCTCCTGCTCGGCATAGGCCCTCATGCGCTCCTGCGCGCGCACGAGCTCTGTGACGTCGAGGCTTATGCCTATGATTTGCGTGTCGCCGGACTCAGTAAGGACGGAGGTTTTGAAGGTGTGGCTCTTTCTCATTGAGCCGTCCGGGTTGGGCACGTCCTCTATCCTGTCCAGGATTCTGGCGCCCCGCACGATGCGCTCGTCGTCCTCTATAAACGAGCGGGCGGCCTCCGGGGGAAATATGTCGAAGTCCGTCAGGCCCTCGAACGCCCTGCCCGGCATGCCTACGTACTCCCTGAAAAAGCGGTTTGCGAGGATGTAGCGGCCGCCGCGCGTGTGGTTTTTGACGAATATGGAGCAGGGGATGTTGTCGAGGATGGACGAGAGGAGGCGCGTGGTGTCCTTGAGGCTGAATTCGTCCTGCTTGGACTTGGTTATGTCCTGTATTATGCCTATGTACTCGACGGAGCCGACGCCGTTTCCCGGCTCCTTGCGCACGACGCGCATGCTGAAATATTTTCTGGCCCCGAAATAGTCCGAGCGGTAAAGGAGGTCTATCCGCGACACCTCCCCGGATTTAAGGCGCCTCCATTCGGCCTTGAAATCCGGAAGGTCCTCCGGAATCAGCCATTTTTCGGCTGGGATTGCGGTTCCGTTTTCAAGCGGCCAGAACGAGGAGTCGAAGCGGTCCGAAAACGTCGTGCGCTTGACGGAGAAGTCCGCATTGCATATGAAAGTCTCCATATTCGAGACTTCCGCAGCGTTTTCAAGAATGGCGTTTTTTGAGATTATCTCGTCCCTGCGGTCGTACTCCCGGGTCACGTCCCTGAACACGAGAATCGCGCCCTGAAGGCGTCCGGAGGGGTCCGATATCGGCGCGGCGGAATCGGCGATATGCCGCCTTGTGCCGTCCTTTGCGATGAGGTCGGTATGGTTTGCCGGGGCCACGGTCCGCCCGGTTTCCAGGGCCTTTGCGACGGGAGAGGGAAGCGGGGAGCCGTCGGTGCAGCTCACGATGTTGAAGACTTCCGAAAGCTTCCTTCCCAGGGCCTCGCCGCAAGAGAAGCCGGTCAGCTCCTCGGAAACGGGGTTAAACATGGTTATGCGCCCGTCGGCGTCGGTGGCGATGACGCCGTCGCCAATCGAGTTGATGGTCGTCTCAAGATGCTCCACGGCCCGGCGCAGTTCGCGGTGGGTCTTCTCAAGCTCCGTGACATCGGAAGATACGACCATGACCATGTCCCTGCCGAAACGGTTTTCAGGCAGCTTTACAAATGTGGCGCGCCTCTTTGAATTGCCCCAGTCGTAGATGGCCGAAGCCTCCCCGCCCCCGCGCCGCACTTCGGCGATTTTTTCGGAAAACACCCCATACACCGAATCCGGGAGATCCCCGAGGGAAAATCCGCCGGCCTTTTTTACGATTTTATCGGCGTCCCCGGAATCCATGTGGCAGAAGCGCACCCTCCCCTCGCGGTCGAAAGCCGTGACTCTGAGCGGAAGCTTGCTGAATATGAAAGAGTAGCGCTCTGCGTAGCGGTAGCGCCTCACGATGGACACGAGCAAAAGAAGAAGGAACGCCAAAACCACGGCGAACGCTATTATCACGCTCTTATGGGCCTTCCACATGCCGGGAGGTGCGCCCAGGACCTCAAAATCCCCCGGAATTTGCGACCCGGGAATTTTGAACTTTGAAGCCAGGGGCCAGCTTATTTTTGAAACCGTCCCGCCTATGACCGGAATCATGGAGCCGATTTTCTCGCCGGAGAGGATTCGCTCCGCAATTTCAGCGGCGGTCTTTCCGTCCGCAGACCCCTTTGCCATCACCCCGCCCAGAACGTTCGGGTTTTCCATGTCTATAAGCGAAAATACCGGCCCCGGCGCCCGCTTTGCAACTCCGCCTATTATCGAGGCAAAGGACAGCGGAAGCTCGTTTTTTTCGCTGCGCCAGTTCGCATAAACCACCACGGAGCGCTTCGGCAGGGAGGAGACAATCTCAAACATCTCCGAAGTGGTGTGGTCGCGGCCGTTTATAAAGACGAGGTCGGTCCGGTTGAAATTCATAAGCGCGTCGCGGGCGTAGTTTTCAACCGCCACGCCCTCGTCGGACGAATCGGTTATAAGCGCAATGACGGAAGTCTTGGGGAAGAGCCCCATTATAAGCTCGATATTTTCAAGCAGCGGCACACGCTGAAGCACCGCAGTGCAGTTTGGGTAGTTCTTCAGGGAAAATCCCTCAAACTCAGGCAACCCGCAAAAGATTACCGGCGTGTCGCGCAGGAGGGTTCCGTACTGGCTTTTGAAGAGCCTTATGGCGGGGAGGTCGGATATCACGACAAGGTCGGGCCTGTCGCCCTTTATCTTCTCGATGCTGCGCTCAAGCATTATGTCTTCGGGCATGTCGCCGCTTGAGCGAAGGAAGCCGAGCTCCACGCAGTCTATATCGACTGAATGCTGCGAATTGCGGAAATGCGCGTTGAAGCCGTCTATCATTTCGCGCGTCCATTCGTAAGTGGAGGAATACGAAGCTATGAAAAGGATTTTTTTCTGCGGCGCGCCCCCTGCGCCCGAGTCCGGTCCGGATATGCCCCCATCCGCCCCGGCTGCAAAAAAGGGAAGAATAAAAAGCGGCGCAACCGCGATAGCGCGGCCCACCAAAGCGCGAAACATCTCAAAAAAGCGCGTCCGGCGCCGTCTAAAAAAACACCCCTTTTGCATCGCGGAAAAGCCTCTGCGAGAAATCATTTTTACAAAGCGCCATTTGTTAAACCCATGGCAGTATCTTCCGCCGCGCGCCGACAGTCAAACACATTTTATGAAAGAGGCCAAGCCCCGCCAAAAAAGCCCGCACGCCGCCCCAAAGGCCGGCAGGGCCGGGAAGCTACGCCCCCGGAATGTTCTTTCTTATTATGTCGCCCAGCTCGCGCGGGTCGGTCTCCTCAAGGGCCTTTCCCCTGCGCTTGAGCTCCTCAAAGGTCTTGACTGCCGTCTCCGTCATAATTTCATGGGTTTCCTCCGTGCCGCCCACAATGGAAAACTGTTCTGCCGTAGTTATCCTCTTGTGCCCGTCCGAATCCAGCCCCAGCCCCAGAAGGCGCGCCCTGTCCTTTTTGCGTTCCATAATGCGTATATCGTAAAAAAAGCGTTTTTATGCCAATTCAGAAATCCCGTCCTCCGGAGTTCGGCGCGCCCCCGTGCCCATCCACGGAATCAGGCACGGCGGAAGCGTCCCCGGCGTCCGGGGCGCCATCAGGCTGGGAGCCATCCTCCCGGCCGCCATCAAAACCGCCCCCCGCGACGCCGGAGTCCCGGGAATGCTCTGCGGAAGGTTCGGGAAGCTTTTTCAAATATATTTCGCCGAAGGCCTCGTCCTGGGATATGTCGAGCCTGCGCAGGCGGGTAAGCTCAAGCACGGCAAGGAATGTCGCAACTAGAAGCGGCACCGTTGTGCGCCCCTTTTCAAAGAGGCCCGAGAAGCTGAATTCCTCCCCCTCGAGCGAGAGGATGAACTCCATGCGGTCCGATACCGAGACCTGCTCCCCCGTTATCTCCCCCTCTACGAGCTTTTCTGCAAGGCGCCGCAGGACGTTGTTAAAGGTGTTCCAAAGCTCTATCCTGTCCGAATTTTTGAGGGGGCGGCGCACCTCTGCGGAGTCCGAAAGGCTGCACGAACGCGGGATGCACGAAAGCCTCTCCTCTATCATGTCCTCAAGCGCCATAGCGCCCTGCTTCACTTTCTTGTACTCCAAAAGCTGGCCGACGAGCTCCCAGCGCGGGTCGGCCCCGGCCTCCTCCTCCTCGCCCTCCTGCCCAGGGCGCTCGTCGGCAGGCAGCAGCATGCGGCTTTTTATGTACATCAGGGTCGCCGCCATGACGAAAAACTCCCCGGCTATGTCCAAAGACAGCCGCTCCATGGCCCTGAGAACGGAGAGGTACTGGCCCGTTATCTGCCCGATGGGGATGTCGTAGATGTCTATCTCGTTTTTGCGCAGCAGAAACAGCAGCAGGTCGAGCGGTCCCTCGAACACCGGCAGCTTTACGGAGAGCTCCGCAGCCCCCCCCAGAATTCCGTCCTCGTTTTCGGGAATATCCATGCGCCGGGATGGGTTAGAACGTGGCGAAGTTGAGGCGCGCGCCAAAGCTCAAGTCGTTTTCGCGGGTCGAGCCGCTGCGGAACGATATCTGGTATTCGATAATCCAGGAATTGCCGAGGCGGGTCCAGAGTATGTAAGCCTGGTCGGTCATTTTAGACAGGCGGGCGTCGTAGTGCCACCTGCCCATTAGCATGTAGTTTTCCGATATGCGGTACTGGGCGAGCAGGTAGTACTGGGATATTTCGGAAGCGAGATAATAGTTGCCGAGCTCCAGACGCCATTCGTCGCCGTCGCTTATGCGCAGGTAGCCGTTTATCTCGGCCTCGACGGAGTTGTTCACGTTGAGGCGGTTGTAGGCGCCGATAGTGAGCCATCTCGCCGGGGAGACGGAAACGTTCGCATAAAAGTCCGAAAACGAATAGCGCCGCCCGGGATTGGATATGTACGGCTGGCGTTCAAAGTTGAAATCCTGATACAGGTCTATGCGGGCGATTTCCCGGGAGCCGTACGAGCCGTCGCGCGTCTGGAACACGTTTTCAAGGCCAACGCGCATGGTGTTTGCCGAATACAGGTCGTCCACATTGCGCATGAGGCCGAGGTCGAACACGGACGGGTAGGAGCCGTAATAGAGGGTGTCAACCTGCTTTATGCGCGACTTGCCCTGGTCGGCCGAAGGTATGTAGCGGTACTTGACTACCGGGCGGATGTTGTGCCTTACCCCGTCGATTCCGAGCGTCTGGCTGCGCACCTCCCAAAGCCCCCATGCGTCCGCCTGCGCGTCAAAACCCGCCTGCCCCAGCATGCGGACATAGCTTCCGGAATTGTCGGCGGTTGAGCCGTAGTAGGTAAGGCGCCCGCCGAGTATCGGGGTGATGGAGCTCCATGAGTTCAGCTTGACCGGGCGGGAGAGCCCGTAGTAGGCGTCGAAGCGGTCGAACGAGAGGGTGTCGCGCAGCCCCTGCGGGGACGAGTCGCGGTAGTAGCCGTAAGTTGCGAAGAAGTTCTGGTATATGCCGGTATTTAAGACGGCGCGGGAGGGCATGTTGAACGTCGCCTCCGGAAGCCGCTGGACGGCGCTTTCCCAGGAGTTTGGGAGGAAGCGGGCGAATGCTGAAAACGAATAGAAGTCCCCCCGGTAGGAGGCTTCGGCGAAATTGTCCGGAACCTGGTCTCGGTCGAATATGCTTTCGCGGAAGTCGCGCGTGACGAACTCGTCGCTCCAGTAGTTCAAAAGGGACGTGACGCCTATGCGCTCGGAAATGCTTGCGCGGTTTTTCCAGTCGATGAAAAACCTGTCGCGCGGTATCGGCGCCCCGAAGGAGTTGACGCCGAGGACGCCGTCCGAGCCCTGGTCTGAAATATAGCCCGAGCGGAGCTCGCCGACGGCGCGGAACCAGTCGGAGGAATAGTCGTAGTCGGCCGCCGGGCCGAACAGCACGCCGCGCTTCGTATAGCCGTCGAGCAGCACGCCGGGGGCGACCGGCCCGAGCCCGGTGTAAAGAACCGTGTTCTGGATTCGGAAGCCGAAATCGCTGTTGTAGCCCACCCTGTTTTCAAATATAAAGGGCGGGCGTTCGAGGCCGTACTGCCCGTAATAGGGAACGTACATAAACGGCACGGGGCCTATTTTAAAAAGCGCGTCCTCAAGCTCCAGGTAGTCCTCGTCGGAGTCGTAGGAGATTCCGCCCACCCCTACGTTCATGGAGGCGAAATCCGGCTCCCCGAAATATATGGAGCTCTTCCCGGCCGAAATCATGCGCTTGTCGCCCGACACCCCGTCCGTCTCTATGAAAAGCGGGTTGGAGCCGAGGCGCACATACGCGGCCTTCATCGTGTTTTCCGACGACGAAAGCTCCACGCTGCGCGCCAGCACCCTCACCTTTTCCTGGGACATCCTGACGTCGCCCGCAGCCTTGGCGCGGCCGTCCTTGCTGTAAAATTCGATGACGTCCGCCTCGACTTCAAAATTCTTGTCAGTCAGGCGGGCGTTGGTTTTTGCCACGAATTTTCCGGTCTCGGTGTCGTAATCGAGCGGGGACTTGGCCTCGAGCTGCGGCGTCGCCCCGCTCAGGCTTGAAAGGTAGGACGAGCGGTATTTGCCCTCGCTTTTTTTCTGCTGGGCCGAAAGTTTTGAGGCGAGATCCGCCCTGCGCGCGGCTTCGGCCTTTTCAAACTCCTCCCTCTTCGCCTTTTTTGCCGCCTCGATTTTTTCCAGCTCGGCCCTTTCCTTCGCAGCTTCCGCAGCCTTCACTGCGGCGAAATCGACGTCTTCGGCGCGCTGGGGAACCTGGATGTCGGCGGCAGGAAGCGCCGCCGGAAATGCGGAAGCCGCCGCAGAAAGCAGAAGGTATCTCGTCTTAAAAAAATTCACGCGATAGACTTTTACGGATATTCCACTCCAAAACAAGCTTATTGTTGGAGCCTACGGGGGCGTAGAAACGCCCGCCGAACCGGCGCCCCGCCCCACGCGCCCGGCGGCCTGCTGTCCAAGGGAAGCCGGGACAAACGCCGCAGCCAGGAGGCGGCGCCCCCTGCTGCCTAAAGGTCCGCAGGCCGTCAAATTCATAAAAAGGCCGCAATCCGAGCCACAAACCCAAAAAAATCCTAAAGACTGCGGGTTTCCAGCCTCAATCCCCCCCGCCCGATACAGAAAGACGCATCGGAGGCGGCGGCCGCCCCCCGGGAAGTCCCCGGGAGCCGGAGGGCAACGCCTAAAACGACAGCATCACCTTGCCTGAACGCCCGCCCTCGGATGCCCGCGCCATAGCGTTTTTAACGTCGCTTATGGGATATACGGAATCGACAGGGGCGCGCAGGACGCCCTCCCTTATGAGGGCGAAAATCTTTTCAAACAGGGCCGAAACTTCGGCCTTTGAATGGGTCCGCTGCCAGTTGTCCCACCAGAATCCGCGCAGGCGAAGGTCGTTGAATATCAAAAAGCGCGTCGGGAAGCGCACGGGCTCGGACGTCATGGCCCCTATCGTAACAATCGTGGCGGACTTGCCCATGCATTTCATCATGTTTGAAACGCTTGCGCCGCCAATCTGGTTGAGGCCCAGCCGGGGAAGCGCACCGCCGGTTAGCTCCGCGAGCTTCTTCGGGTCGAAAGACGCCTCGTCAACCACTACGTCGGCGCCGATTTTCCGGAGCCCCTCGGCGCGCCCGGCGGCGTTTCGCACCATGTTTACCGTCCTTATGCCCCTCGCGGCGCAGAGCTGCACCATGAAATATCCGACGGCAGAGCCGGCCCCGTTTTGGATTACCCAGTCGCCGGGCTTCAGGTCTTCAAACTGCTCCAGTATGCAGAGGGCGGTCGGGGGGTTTATGAACGCCATTGCAAGCATGTCAGGCGGAAGGTCGGAGGGGAGCGCCATGAGGGAGTCCGCGCCGCAAAGCTGGTACTGGCGCCAGACGCCCGGCTCCTCGGGAATGCGGACGATGTCCCCCGGCTTCACCCCCGAGACGCCCGGGCCGACCTCCACGACTTCGCCCACGCCCTCACGGCCGGCCACTGCCGGAAGCTCGCGCAGGCGGCCGTAGCTTCCGCCTATCATCCCCAAATCGGATGGGTTCACGGATGCCCGCACAAGCTTTACGAGGGCCTGCCCCGCAGAGGGCCGGGAGACCTCGGACTCGACCGGGTTCAGGACTTCGCAGGGGTTCCCGTATGATTCATGAACGGCTGCTATTAATTTCATGCTATAAAACGCCTTTCCAAATTTTTGCTGTCATCAAATCTTGTTTATCAGAAAAATCCCGGCGACATTAAGCCCGAAGCCCATGCTGCCGCGAGCAAAAAAGAGCTTGCAACGGCAAAAAATATGCGGAAGATAGTTTTAGGAAACGCACTTGAGCCGTCCGCAACATCCAATCTCTAATCGCATGAAATCGAGAAAAATCCCCGCCCTTTTTGCCGCCCTGGCAGCCTCGGCCATTTTGCAAGCCTGCTCCTCCGCGCCACTGCCGCCCGCAGAAAATGCTGAAAAAGGCTCCTTGCGCGGAGAAATCGCGCTCGTAAGAACCGCCCCCGACGGGACCCGCAAAATAGTTTCCATAATGGCAGCCGAAAACCTGCGCGTCTCCTACCCGAAATGCTTTCCCTCGGGCCGTCCAGCCGCCCCACGGGCCGCAAAGCCGGACCTTTCCGGCATAAAAATCGCGTGCAGGCCGTCCGCAGCGCTGATAGCCGCCGGGGCAGCGCCCGGGAATGCGAAAATTCCCGAGAGCTTCCTGTATGGATTCTCGTTCCCAAAACTTGAAATTTACGACACAGTCTGCGGGACGGCGGTTGCGCTTGAGGCAGAATTTTTCGTGGATGAGCGCATCGGGGCCGAACGCGCCGTGTACAAAATCTCCCCGGGGAAGCCCCTGCTAGCGGCCGTGCAAAAAGGCGCCTTCCACACTCTGGGAAAGCTCACGCCCGACGTGGCGCCAGGCGCGCCCGAGTTCTCCGAGGGGTCTGGAAAATCCGCAAAAGCGGAGGTGTCGGAATCCGGCTTTGAGGTGATAATTTATCTTGAAGACTCCCCCGAAAGCGCAAACCCGCCGCACTTTTTCATAAATCTCCACCCCCATAGCGCAATGAAATCCGCATACAAGCCGGATTCAGGCCGGGATTGCACCGTTTAGCCCTCACCTCCGGGCGGCAGGCGCATTTTTCCGCACATACACAGGGCGCGGCGCGCGCCTCCGCTGCCTCCCAAAAAAGCTGGGCGCAATTCTGGCATGTGTCCGCAAGGGGATGATGTTTCTGGCAAAAACGCCCCGGAGCATCCGGGGCCTCATGCAAAATTTCTTGATTCGCGCAAAAAAAAGCCGCTAAGCTGGGGGATTATGGCAAATTCTGAAAATCCCTTCCTGTCGGGAGCCTTCCCGCCCGACTTCTCAAAAATGGACGCAAAGGCGGCCGACGAGGCGGTCGCAGGCGCCCTCGGGCTCGCGCGGGAAAACATAGCAAAAATCGAGGCCGTCCCGCCGGAAAATGCGAATTTTGAAAACACGGTGCGCGCCCTCGACCGCGCGGCATCCCTCCTTGAGGAAGTCTGGAATATCGCAAACCACATGGAAAGCGTCTCAAGCTCGCCTGAAATGCGAGAAGTCCTCCGTGCGCGCGACGCGGAAGTCGCCGGATTTTTCTCCTCGATATGCCTGAACGAAAAGCTCTGGGAGCGCGTGCGGGCCTGCAATGAAAACCCGGGGCCTCTAGGCAGGGACGCCCGCGCGCTGCTGGATGAGACCGTGAAGTCGTTTCTGAGAAACGGCGCGGGGCTGTGCGCCCAGGACAAGGAAAGGCTGCGCGAGGCCGACGCCAAACTCGCCGCCCTCACGCGCAAGTTTTCGGAAAACGCCCTCGACGCCCACAACGCATTCGAGATGCGCGTATGCGACCCTTCCGAGCTTGCCGGCCTGCCGGAGTCGGCAATGTCTCTCGCAAAAAAGAAGGCGCGCGAGAAGGGGTTAGACGGCTGGCTGCTCACCCTGGACGCCCCGATTCTCGGCCCCGTATTGTCCCACTGCGAAAACGAGCGTTTGCGCGAAACCCTCTGGAGGGCCCAATCCGGCCTGTGCGAAGGCGGGAAGTTCGACAACGGCCCCACCATGCGCGAAATCATATCGGTCCGGGCTGAAAAAGCCGCCATCCTCGGCAAGGAAAACTTCGCCGACTTTGTCCTTGAAGGACGCATGGCCCAAAGCGGCGGGAACGCGGCTCGTTTTGTCGAGCGCCTCAGGGAAAGGATGGAGCCGCACTTCAGGCGCGAAATTTCCGAAATAGAAAGCTTCGCGGGCCGCTCCCCCATAGAGCCCTGGAACGCCCCGTACCTGGCGGAGGGAATGAGGCGCAAAAACTACGACTTCGACCCCGAGCAGTTCCGCCCCTACCTGCCGCTCGGCCCCGCGCTCAAAGGGCTTTTCGCCCTCGCTGAAAGGCTTTACGGCATACGCATAACGGAGGGCTCCGCGCCCGCATGGCATCCGTCCGTCATGTTCTTTGACGTGTTTGACGCGGGCGGGGCGCACATGGCGTCGTTTTACGCAGACCTGTTCCCGCGCAAGGGAAAGCGCGGCGGCGCATGGATGAACCTCTTGAGGGACGCCGACGCGCCCGACCCCAAGCTTGGGCTAATCGCCTGCAACTTTAACGAGCCGTCCGGGGACGCGCCCGCGCTCCTCAGCCACGACGAGCTGTCAACCCTGTTCCACGAATTCGGCCACCTGCTCCACTTCATGCTCATGGACTCCCCCGAGCGCGGCCTGCGCGGAGTCGCATGGGATTTCGTGGAGCTGCCATCGCAGATAATGGAAAACTGGTGCGCTAAAAAGGAGGTTCTTGACACCTTCGCAGCCCATTGGAAAACCGGAGAAAAGCTGCCCCCCGCCCTCTTTGAAAAATTCGACGCGGCGAAAAAATTCAGGGGGGCTACGGCCTGCATGCGCCAGCTTTCTTTCGCAAAGATAGACCTGGACCTGCACATGCGCCCCGGCGAGATGCTCCGCGGCCGAATCGAAGAAAACGCCAGGGCCGCCCTCGCCCCGTATTCCCAGAAATTCACGGAGACCCCGCACACCATACTCCCGCATTTCACGCACATATTCGGGGATCCGGTTGGATACGCCGCAGGCTACTACTCGTACAAATGGGCCGAAGCCCTCGACGCGGACGCATTCACGCGATTTGAAAAGGAGGGGCTATTCAACCCGGACACCGGGCGCGACTTTGCGGAAAAAATCCTGAAGCCTGGCCGCGCCGTTCCCCCGCAGGAGGCGTTCAGAAACTTCATGGGGCGCGATCCGGATCCGGAGGCCCTCGTAAGAAGGACGGTCTGAAACGCGCCGAAAGCCCCACGCAAAAGACGGGCTTCCCGGAAAACGCCGGGAGGCCCATGGCGCAACAAGCACCCCCTATTCCGCCTCACGCCTCCGCGCGAGCCGCCTTCTCCATGCGTATCTGCGACGCGGGTTCTTCATTTTCCAGCAGACGCGCGCGGCGGCACCCTGAGCTTCCGCTTACGCCAGCGCCTGCAAAATCCGCTTTCCAACTCCCGCCTGATAAAAAGCCGGATATTCCGGATGCGGCAGGCCGGGGCAAGCCGGGCGCAAAAAAAATCCGCAGGGAACTCCTGCGGATTTTCTGCGGACGAGCATGGCCGCCCGCCTAGTATTTGCAAAGCCATCCGATTTTCGGCATCGGCTTCAAAATCCAGTTTGATACCGAGTACCTTCCCGCGCCGATGAAAAAGATGGCCGAGTACGCCACCAGGAATAACACCGCAAGCTCCCTTCCGGCCCACGGCTGCCCCGCCATGAATACAAAGGCCGCCACAAACATGTTAAATGCCAGCGCCGCCGACGCCGCCCGCGTGAAAAACCCAAAGATTATGAGCAGCGAACAGCCCATTTCCGCGCTCATCGAAAGCCAAAGCGACGCGGCAGGGCCTATGCCTAGCGGATCCAGCCACTTCGACGCATCCCCCGCCAGAATGGTCTGGAATTTTGCGATGCCGTGGGGAATCATCATGCCGCCGGCCCCGAGCCTCAAAACGAGCGCGCCTATATTTTCAAAAACATAAGAGTTCATATTTTTCCTTTTTTACTGCATCGTAAAATATACCCCGCCAGTTAGGCCGCATGGCAAAAATAATCGTCCTTACGCGCAAAAAACATTTTACGATACAGATTTTAACGCGGGCATGGGGCCCGCCTGCAAACTGCCAAACCGCAAACAAAGGTCCATTCATGTCCCAATCACCCACCAAGGCAGCCGCGCTCGCGGCGCTAACGGCGGCCGCATTCGCAGCCGGCTCTACCGCCCAGGAGGAGGGCGGCGGTTTTGAAATCCCCTACGGCAACCTGGGCTTAAACTACGCTTCAGCCAAGATTGCGGAAGGCCAAAACTACCTCTCAAACGACTACGGTATAAGCCCGTTTTTCAGCTACTACGGCGTAATCGCCACAAACCCGCACGGGGGCGCACACCAGGGCACCAACTACACCCAGGAGATAATTTACGGCATCAACGCCGACCTCGAAAAAATCCTTGGATGGAAAAATACGACCCTCACCGTTTCCGGCGCCTACGACTCCGGGACAGACCTGTCAAACAAGATAGGGAACCTCTTCACAATAGCCGACTCCTCCGTACCGAGCGGAGCCTTCTTTTATGAAATGTATATTGCAAAAACTTTTGAAATATACGACGGAACCCTTCAAATCACCCTCGGCCGCTCCGGCATGGCCGACATCTTCAACACCCTTCCCGTATTCGGCAACCTCGTAAGCGGCGGCCTCGACAACTCCGCCGAAGCGGTGTTTTTAAACTCCCCCTTCACCTCCTCCCCGACGGCCACATGGGCGGCCACCGCACAGTACACGTTCGCGGGCGACGAATTTTCGCTTGCAGGCGGGATATACCAGATTCCCCGGAACGTAAACTCCCAGAACTACCACGGCATCGACTGGCGCATCAACTCCTCAAACGGCTACATGATGCTCGGCCAGTTCCAATGGACCCCGGAATTTTCCCCACAGACAAAGGACGGCAAAAAAGTGGCGGGCACGGGGCTCCAGGGCGTCTATCAAGTTGGCGCATACTGCTTCGGCGGCTACGACATGCCAAAGCTCGACGGCTCCGGCACGCGCGGGAACGCCTACGGATTCTACGCGCAGGCCCAGCAGATGCTCTGGCGCGACCAGAACATGCTCAACCGCTACGTCCTGGGCTGGGTCGGAGTGCAGTATTCTCCGGTAAAAAGCATCTCCACGATGCCTATAATGGGCTACGCCGGGTTCCAGCTTAGCGGCTTCGTGCCGGGACGGGCCGACGACTCGTTCCTCTGCTCATGGCTCATAGGCTCCGTAAACAGCGACTATTCCACCCAGTACAAGGCATCCTACGAGACCGCCATAGAAGTGTCCTACATATTCCAGCTGAACCAGAACATCTCCATCCAGCCCGACATCCAGTACATCATGCGCCCCGCAGGCAATAGCGACATCCCCGACGCGCTTGTGCTCGCAGGCCAGATAGCCGTGTCATTCTAGGCCCCCCGCCGATTCCAAACGCGCCTGCCGCCACCTGCGGAAGGCGCGTTTTTTCGCAACAATTTTCTCGCGTGCGCGGCGCGCAAAACTAGATTCTACACCATGCAAATTCACAATTTCGAACTCGGCCCGATAGGCGTCAACTGCTTTCTCATAGTCCCGGAAGCCGGCGGGGCCGTGGTCGTCGACGCTCCGGAGGGCGCGTTTGAGGCCGTATCGAACATCCTTACGCCAAAGGGCATCGGGGTCGGGGCTGTCCTGCTCACCCACGGCCACTGGGACCACATATGGGACGCAAAAAAATTCCGCGACGCCGGCGCCAGAATCTTCGCCCACCCCGACGGCTCAAGCCTGATAGAAAAGCCGGGCTTCCAGGCGCCTTTCATGTTCTTCGGCGGCGAGCCGGAGCCCGCAAAAATCGACGTGAAATTGTACGACGGCCAGACGCTGGAATTCGGCGGCTGCAAATTCGAGGTCCGCTCCGCCCCCGGCCACTGCCCGGGAAGCGTCGTATACGTCCTGGAAGGCGCAGACACGGCCTTCGTGGGCGACGTGATATTTTCCGGGTCTATTGGCCGGACGGACCTGCCGGGAGGCAGCTTTGCAGAGCTTGAAAAGTCGATAAGGCAGAAGGTTTACACCCTTCCCGAAACGACTCGGCTCCTGCCGGGCCACGGGCCCTTTACGACCGTTGGCGAAGAGAAGTCTTCAAACCCGTTTGTGCGCCCCTGACCGCCCTCCGAAATGCCGCAGAAAGGCGACGAATTCTTCATGCGCAGGGCCCTCGAGCTCGCCTCAAGGGCCTGGGGTGACACGCATCCGAACCCCATGGTTGGGGCCGTGATAGCAAAGGACGGCAGGATAATTGCTGAGGGCTGGCACCGCCGGGACGGGGGTGCGCACGCCGAGATAAATGCCCTGAAGAACCTGCGCGAATCCCCGCAGGGCGCTGCAATATACGTCACGCTTGAACCGTGCTCGACGCGCGGGCGCACCGGCGCGTGCACAGACGCAATAATCGGCTCGGGCATATCGCGCGTGGTAATCGGTGCCAGAGACCCGAACCCCGCGCACGCCGGGCGCGCCCCCGGCATTTTCAGGGCCGCCGGGATAGAATGCTCCGAGGGCGTCCTGGCCCGGGAGTGCGCCGACATCAACATGATATTCAACTTTTCAATAGCCCATAAGACCGCCATGCTCGCCGTGAAGTACGCGCAGACTTCAAACGGCAAAATCGCCGAGCGGGCGGGCGAACCCTCGCGCATAACCGAGGCCGAGGCGCGCGCGCACGTCATGAAATACCGCCGCCTTTTTCCGGCAGTCGGCGTCGGGTTCGGAACGCTCGTTTCCGACAATCCGGCCCTTACAATACGCGGCCAGGGCCCGGACCAATGCCGCCTGCGCCTGCTATTTGACAGGTCCCTTTCAAGCGCCTCGCTCGACATCCGCCGCTTCAGGCTGTTCTCCGACCCATTTTCCGAAAACACCGCAGTAGTCTGCGACGCCTCCGCCCCAAAAGACGCCGTAAAAAAGCTCGAAAAAAAAGGCGTGAGGGTGATACGCCTCCCCTCCGCGAAGGAAAGCCCAGGGGACTTTTGGAAAACGCTCAAAAAAACCCTCTTTGACATGCGGATAACCGGCGTGATAGTCGAAGGCGGCGCGAAAATCCTGACTTCTGCGGTTTCCTCCGGCGAGGCGGACTACGCGTTTGAATACACTTCCCCGCGCATATTTCCGGATTCTGCCCTCGACGCCTTCGCATGCAAAAAACCGGAAATAGGCGGTCCAGAAGTCGAAATGCTTGGCGCCGACACGTGCAGGCGCGGCTTCATAATAAACAGGCCAGACGCGCCCTGAAAATCCGCCCCACCCAATCCGGGGATGCCGGGAAGTTATTTGCAGGAAACCGGCTTCAAACAGCCGCCATACGGAAAATTCGCCCGCCGAAAATCCCTCCGCCCCCGGGGCTGCCCCGGTTTTCTAAAATTCTCCGGCCTCCGGCCGACGCAGGCTAAAAAAAATCCGCCTGCAACTACCCGCAGCCTGAAACTGCCAGGCGAACTAGGAGAGCGCGAATGCCGGAAAAACGCCAAGCCAAACAGGCGGCCCGCAAATTTCACGCGCGCTTTTTCAAACCGCCTTTAGCCTTTCTGCGCGCTCCGGAAATGCCGCCCCTGCTCCGCATATCGCGCACATTTTAAGCGGCGCCCGCCCAAAAAAAACGCCGCGCAAACCTGCGCGGCGCACTTGCCGGGAAACGCATGCGGGGCGCTAGCCCATCAGCCTTTCGGCGGCATCGACGTCGGAAAAGCGCATTATCATTATCGGATTTGCGCATTCCCCCTTCGTCATCGCGTACATGTACTCGATGTTTAGCCCGGCCGCCTCGGCCTTTTCCAGAATCTCCAGAAGCGCGCCGGGCCTGTCCGCAACCTCGACGCTCAAAACGTCGACAAGCTTGGAGGCAACCCCCTCCTTTTCGAGTGCGGAAACGGCCTCTTCGGGCCTGTCAACAATCGCGCGCATGACCCCGAACGACTTGGACTCGGCTATTGTGAGCGTGCGTATGTTTATCCCCGCTGACGCGAGTATGGAGCACACCCGCTTGAGGTGCCCCGGGGAATTTTCCAGAAATACTGAAAGCTGCCTGAATTTCATGAAAGCCTTTCTAAGATTATATGTTGCGCCTGTCAAGGACGCGCTTGGCCTTGCCCTCCGAACGCGCAATCGAGTTGGGCTCGACGATTTTAACGTCCATGCGTATGCCGACGATTTTGGCAATCGCCTCGCGCGCGGCGCGGCGGACCGCCTCGATTTCGGAAACGCTGTCGCTCAAATATTTCGGCTGAATTTCAAGCTCCACCGTGACCGTGTCCAAATCCTTTTCGCGGTCGAGGACAATCCGGTAGTTCGGGGACGCCTCCCTCACGTTCATGAGCGCCGCCTCTATCTGCGACGGGAATACGTTCACGCCTCGGATGATGAACATGTCGTCGCTCCTTCTGCCGATGCGGCGGATGCGCCGGATGGTCCGCCCGCAGGCGCAGGGTTCTGCGACAATCGTCGTAAGGTCGTGCGTGCGGTAGCGCAGGATGGGCATGGCGCGCTTGCTCAGCGTAGTGAGGACAAGCTCGCCCTCCTCGCCGTCGGGCAGAGGTTCGCCAGTTTCGGGGTCGACTATCTCGGGATAGTAGTGGTCCTCAAAAATGTGGATGCCGTCGCGGCACGGGCACTCGCCGCCGACGCCGGGGCCTGCGATTTCGGAGAGCCCGTATATGTCGAAGGCGCGGACGTTCGTGTTGTCCTCTATGAATTTCCTCATTGCCTCGGACCACGGCTCCGCGCCGAAAATGCCGAAGCGAAGCGGCAGCGACTTCATGTCGATTCCCATCTTCTGGGCGCACTCGATGAGATGGATGAAATAGCTTGGGGTGCAGGCCGCAGCCGTGACGCCGAAATCTTTCATGAGCATTATCTGGCGCTCTGTGTTGCCGCCCGAAGCGGGCACAACAGTGCACCCGAGCGACTCCCCGCCGCCGTGCAGGCCCAGGCCGCCTGTGAAAAGACCGTAGCCGAAGGAGACCTGGAGGATGTCGCCGCTTCTTACGCCGAACATGAGAAGGGCGCGGCGCACCGTGCTCTTCCACACCTCCATGTCCTCGGCCGTGTAGGCCACGACTATCGGCTTGCCGGTCGTCCCGCTTGAGGCGTGGAGCCGCACGATGTCCGACATGTCGGCCGCGAAAAGCCCGTAGGGATAAGTGTCCCTCAGGTCGGTTTTCTGCATGAATGGCAGGCGGGAGATGTCGGAAAGCGAAACAATGTCGGAGGGCTTGACGCCGCGCTCGTCCATGCGCTCCCTGACGAGCGGCACGCGCCCGTACGCAAGCCTCACGATGGCCTGGAGGCGCTGGAGCTGAAGCTCGCGCAGGTGGTCGTGCGGCAGAAAATCCAGGGCGCTGTCCGGATGGAAGCGCGCAGTCTTGTCGTTCCAGTTCACCATGTCAGAGCTCCCCCCTTCCGACTTTGAACGCCGTTTCGTTTGAAGCCCAAAGCTTTTCGGGGAATAGCCTGCGCAGCACAGAATTCCACCTTTCAAGCGGGATTCCGGGAAGGTGCAGGCTGAGCGCGCCGAGGGCGGCGACGTTCATGCTCTTTGCGCTAACCAGCTTCGAGGCGTCGAAATCCTCGGGCGAAATCCTAACGCCGCCCTCCCGGAGATCCGGCATGTGAGCGTCGGACCACTCCGGCTCAAGCGAAACAAGGTAGTCGACCTTCCCGGACGGAATCATAGGGCTTTTCACCGACTTGCCGAAGCGCACGTCGCTCGATACGGAGCCGCCACGCTGGGCCATGCCGTGGACCTCCGCCTTCTTGACGTCGTATCCCTCCTCAAAGAGCACTTCCCCCAGTATGAGCGTAGCCTTGAGCACGCCCATGCCGCCCAGCCCCGCTATCCTTATGTTTGTAACTTCTTCCATTGGATTCAAGAGTTTTTGGAATTGAGTTTTGCAATCATTGCGGCGGCGAGCACGCACGGCTGCTTGAGCACGATGAGCGACAGTTCGTCCTTTGCAAGGCATTCCGAAAGGTACTTCACAAACTGCTCCCTCTCCTTTACGGGATTGAAGGACGCCACGTTTTTCACGCCGATTCCCCGCGCCACGTCCTCTATGACAACCTTTGTCGCGGGGGAATGGTCGAGCCTCCGCCCGGTGGCGGGATTCTCCTGCTGGCCGGTCATGGCGGTTATGGAATTATCGACGACAATCACGACGTGCCCGGTTTTCGGCGCGTTATAGACCATCTCGACAAGCCCCGTCAGGCCGCTGTGCATGAAGGTGCTGTCGCCCATAACGCTCACCACCTTGCGGGCCTTGTCCTCCGGGAGGACGCGGCGCATCCCGAGCCCTATGCCGATGGACGCGCCCATGCATATCTGGATGTCCATGGCCTCAAGCGGCTTGAGGGCCGCAAGCGTATAGCAGCCTATGTCGCCTGCCACTATCAGGCCCATCTCGTTTAGCGGCGCGAAGCTGAATGCGTGAGGGCAGCCCTTGCAAAGCTGCGGCGGCTTGCCCTTCACCGGAACCTGGTTTTCAGAAGTGTCGCCGCGTATCTGCGCGGCGGCCCTGTCCACATTCATCTCCCCGAAGCGGAAAGTCTCCGGGCGCTCTGCGACGTTCGCCCCGGCTGCGCGCAGGAGCGTCGTAAGGTACGGGTCGCCCTCCTCCACCGCCACGCACTTTTTGTATTTCTTGCAGAATTCAAGAATCTTTTCAACGGGCAGGGGGTTCGACATGCCCACCTTGAAAAACCCCGCATCCGGGGCGGCCTCGAACGCGTGCTGGAACGCCACGCCGCTTGAAATTATGCCGAGGGACGAGTCGCGGCCCTCTATGATTTTGTTGGGGCCCTCCTCGCAGTTCCAGGCGGCGAGGTCGGCGAGCTTGCGGCGAAGGCGCCTGTGCGCGGGCTTCGCGTGCCCCGGCACCATCACGCGCAGAGGGATTTCCCTGCGGTAGTCGGCCTTGGGGAGCGGCTCGCGCTCGTCGGAATACCTGACGATGGTGTTGGAATGGGAGACACGCGTTGTAATGCGTATTACAACCGGGGTGTTCCAGCGCCTGGAAAGCGAAAATGCGAGCCTGGTGAAGTCGTAAGCCTCCTGCGAGTCGGAGGGTTCGAGCACCGGAAGCGCGCCGGCGTGGGCAAGGGAGCGGGTGTCCTGCTCGTTCTGGCTGGAGGCCATGCCGGGGTCGTCGGCGACGACTGCGACAAACGCCCCCTGGACGCCGCTGTACGCGGCGGTAAAAAAGAGGTCCTGGGCCACGTTGAAGCCGACGTGCTTCATTGTGCAGAGAGCCGAGCTTTCGGCGAAAGCCACTCCGAGTGCGACTTCCGCCGCAACCTTTTCGTTCGGCGCCCATTCGGCGTCCCCGCCGAGCTCCGAAAAGTTTTCAAGAATTTCAGTGGACGGCGTTCCGGGATAGCCAACGCCGAGGGCGCAGCCGGCATGCAGCGCCGCGAGGGCGACGGCCTCGTTTCCGCTCAACAATTTTGTTTGAATAGACATATTTGAAAGTCAAGCATTTCAAAAACGACCGCGCGATTCAAACCAATTTTAAAGTATTTTTTTGGGGGCCGGCATGGATTGGAACGCTTCGGAAGAGGCGAAAAACAAGGCGGCATTTAGCGGCAGCTCAAGCGGGATTTTCCCCGCCCGCGTAAAATGCCATTTAAGAATCCGCCTCCTTTTCCCTTATCTATGCCGGCCCATTTTTTTTGAAAGCGGCCAACGCCGCCCCCCCGCCCCGGCTCCCGCGCCGGACTCGACGTTTACCTCCCAGCCGAGTTTTGCAA
>ERZ1026946.186-NODE-186-length-26127-cov-33.999463_pt1 | contig 26127 bp, 20 predicted proteins | sample MGYA00519460_ERZ1026946 | MGnify/ENA primary metagenome ERZ1026946 (study PRJEB26926, sample SAMN06164620) | human gut metagenome | biome: ENVO:00009003; feature: ENVO:2100002; material: ENVO:00002003 | host: Homo sapiens | place: USA | collected 2012 ...
CCGCCCTCCCCGACAAAAAAATCCCCCCGGAAAATCCCGGGAGGATTTGGAAACCTTCATCCGGCCGATCCCGCGCGGGGAAAGGCCGGAGAAACCGCTATTCTTCGTAGTCGCCGCCGAAAGAGCCGCCTCGGGGGCGGAAGTCGCGCTTCGGGCCGCGGCTGAATCCGCCCCGGTTAAAGTCGCGCGGGCCGTCGGACTGGCGCTGGTACCCGCCTTCTCCGCCGCCTTCGCGGGGCCCGCGGTAGCCTCCCTGCCCACGGTATCCGCCGCCCTGGCGCGGGCCGCCGAAACCGCGCGGACGGTAGCCGCCGCCGTTTCCTTCGCGGGGGCCGTCAAAGCTCCGCCTGAAACCGTTGTTGTAGGGGCGCGCCTCGCGCGGGCGCGCAGCCTCCACCTTTATCTCCCTGCCGCCAAGATCGCTGTTGTTGAGCGAATTTATCGCGTTTGCGGCTTCCGTTTCGTCATCCATCTGCACGAACGCCATCCCGCGGAATTTTCCGGTGAACTTGTCCGTCAGCATCTTGACGCGCGCCACGGCTCCGAACTGTGAAAACGCGTCGATTATTTCCTGTTGAGTAATCTCATGAGGCAGATTGCCCGTGAAGATTTCCATTTTATTCCTTATTGTATATGTATTCAAGATGCGCGGAAACGCCGTCCCCGCGCGCGCCGGAAGGCGAACCCGCCGGCGTCATTAAACATGAGACGAAATAATCCTTCAACAATCAAGCAGAATCTGGGCGGAATCACCGCAAAGCCGGACGCTCCGAAGAAGGGCATTGCGGCCCCGTTTGCGGATAAAAATCGTCCCGTTTCCCCCGGGGATAACGGTCCAGTGCAAAAATTGCAAAAAAAAGCGGGGCGCCGCCTTCCGGACGCCCCGCAGACCATGCAAAAATTTCCGGCAGACGCCCGCCGCCCTAGCCGCCGCGCCCCTCGCGGTATTTCCTGACGGCCTCGCGCATGTTGTGGCGCACGATTTCCCCGCTTTTCATGTATATGACATCTTCGGCGATATTGGTGCAAAGGTCGGCCGCGCGCTCGAACATGCGCGATACCGTGAGGTAGTTGAGCTGGGCCATCGCGGAGGACGGGTCGTTTTTTATGCCCTTTTCGACGCGCGAATAGGTCATGCGGTTTTCGGCGTCCACAATCTCGTCGTCCTCGCAGACCCCGTATGCCAGGCTCTCGTCCCCGCTCAGAAATGCGTCGAGGGCGTTTTTCAGCATCCAGAGCATCCGCGAGGACATGGTTTCGATGTCCAGCGGCGGAATCACGCGCACGGGGTCGGAGGCCATGAATTCGACGCGCTTTGCTATGTTGCAGGCGGTGTCGCCTATATGCTCCAGCTCGTTATTGATTTTGAGGACCGTCACCACGAAGCGCAGGTCGCCCGCAACCGGCTGGTGCAGCGCCAGAATCTTCAGGCACTCCTCCTCTACGTCGACTTCGAGCATGTCGATTTTCATGTCCAGCTCGACGACCTCACGGGCGAGCTTCGGGGAGAGCTCGCGCAGGGCCTTGACGGAGCGCCTCGTGTTTTCCTCAACGGCCATGGCAAGCTCGATAAGCCTCGCCTTGAGGCGGTCCATGTCCTTTCTGAAATGCGTGTTCATATCAGCCGAACCTCCCGGTTATGTAGTCCTCGGTCTGCTTCATTTTCGGGTTTGTGAAAAGCGATTTGGTCTGGCCGTACTCGACGAGGTTGCCCTCGTAGAAAAACGCGGTGAAGTCGGAAACGCGGGCGGCCTGCTGCATGTTGTGGGTGACTATCGCTATCGTGTATTCGCCGCTGAGCTCCGACACGAGGTCCTCTATCCTCGCGGTCGACTTGGGGTCTAGGGCCGAGCATGGCTCGTCCATGAGAAGCACCTCCGGCTTCATCGCAAGCGCCCGGGCGATGCACAGCCTCTGCTGCTGGCCGCCCGAAAGGCCGAGGGCGTTGGCGTGGAGCCTGTCCTTTGCCTGGTCCCACAGGGCGGAGCGTTTGAGGGATGTTTCGACGATTTCGTCAAGCTCCTCCCTGCGGCGTATGCCGACGAGGCGCGGGCCGTAGGCGATGTTGTCGTATATGCTTTTGGGGAACGGGTTCGGGCGCTGGAACACCATGCCCACCCTGCGCCTCAGCTCCACCACGTCGAGGCGAGGATGGTATATGTCGATGCCGTCCAGGCCGAGGAAGCCGGTCGTCCGGCATCCCTGCACGAGGTCGTTCATGCGGTTTACGCACCTTAAGAAGGTGCTTTTGCCGCACCCGCTGGGGCCGATTATGGCCGTCACCTTTCCGCGGGCGATGTCCATGGAGACGCCCTTCACGGCCTGGAAGGAGCCGTAGTATATGCTGAAGTCCCGCGATGAGATGACGCTTGAGGATTTTTCTTCTTTGCTTTGCATGTGGTTGGTTTCGTATCCGGCGCGCGAAGCGGGGCGCACCGCGCATTCTGGTTCTGCCAAATTCATTTTATCACCTTTTGAGTTTCTTGGAGAGCCTCGCCCTCAGGACGATGGCAACAAAGTTCAGCGACAGCACTATCGCAAGCAGCGTTAGCACCATCCCGTACTGCACGTGCATGACGCGGTCAGCCATCTCGTGCTCGGCGCATATGTTGTATATGTTCCACGGCAGGGCCGGCGTCGGCTGGGAGAATATTTTGGAAAGCCCTATCGCAGCCCCCGTGGAGGTCGCGGCGGTGAATATTATGGGCGCAGTCTCGCCCGCCGCGCGCCCCATCGAGATTATGACGCCCGTGAGCATTCCCGGCAGAGCCGCAGGGACCACGACGCCCGTTATCATTTTCCATTTTCCGGCCCCAAGCCCGAGCGACGCCTCCCGGTAGGTTGCAGGAACCGCGCGCACCGCCTCCTCGCAGGAGCGTATTATTGTGGGAAGGATGAGGAGCGCCAGGGTTATGCAGCCTGCAAGCACGCTCTTTCCGTCCGAAAGCTTCAGGGTATTTATGAGGAAGGCCAGGCCGAAGAGGCCGAACACGATGGACGGAACGCCCGCAAGCGTGCTTATGCACATGCGCAAAACCGACACTATCCTGCCCCCTCCCGCGTATTCCACAAGGTAGATTGCAGAGACCGCGCCTATGGGGGCGGCGATGAGCATGGCCCCGGCCGTCAGGTAGAATGTGCCGAGTATCATCGGCCAGATGCCGCCGAAGATGTTGGAGTCGTAGGGGTCGTCGAAGAAGAAGCCCCAGTAGAACGTAAGGTGGGGCTGCAACATGGCGTCCATGTTTTCCTCAACGTAGTCTATGATTTTTTCGGCGGGGGTTCCGGCGAAGTATTCGCGCGAATCTATCCTGACTGAAATCTGGTTGCCGGCCGCGTCGCTTTCGTAGGTCGAAATTTTCAGTATGTCCTCGTCGAGTATTTTACGGGCGACGTCCATGCGCGTCTGGCCGAAGCGGTTGCGCATGAGCCTGGCCTGCGCGCGCCCTGCCGCGTCCTCGGGCCCCAGGAGCTCGCGGACGCCCTCCATAAGGACGGTAAAGGCGCGGTTTGTTGCGGAGAGCCGGTCTGAAACGTCCGCCAGCCCCGCCTCCGCCGCCTCCGCAAAGGCCCTGCGCACAAGGCTCTTTTCAACGACGCCGAGCTTCGCCTTTTTCGACAGGGAGTTCACCGCCCTGCGGATGTCGGCGGAAATCGAATCCCGCTGCTCCTGGAGGAACTTTTCCAAAGCCACCCCGGTGCCGTCTTTCCCGGACGCCTCTGCCGCGTCCGCTACGGCGGCCGCGTATCCCGACCAGGCCGAGGCGGCAATCCCCGAAAGCGCGGCGAGCCTTCCTTCGGAGCCGAGGGCCTCCATGATTTTTGGGAGGTCGGCCTCCATCGAGGCCAGGGCCGATGCCCGCGCGCGCCCTATCCGCTCGGAGGTTTCCGCAAACCGCCCGGACGACGGGTTTTCGCACTCGGAAACCATGGCGTAAAGAGGCGCCCGGGCCTTTTCGGCCCTTTCGCACATCCGCTCGTAGGCCTCCCCGCCGCCCCTTCCGAGGACTTCGTAGAGGAAGCGAGAGTGCTCGACGGTTGCCTCGAACACCACGGCGTTGGCCCCGCGCACCAGAATCGGGGCGAGGAAGACGACGACGGCCAGGCACATCGCGGCGACTGCGCACAGCGAGAGCCATGTGAATGATTTGTCCAATATTTTTCTGGATGCCAGGTTCATGGCGCGGTTATTTGCGTTTCTTGGAAAGCGGGCTGCGGCGGGCGATCCACTCGCTCGCCCCGTTCAGGGCCAGGCTTGAGACCAGGAGGCACAGGCTCATGGCAAACAGCACGTGGTAGCGCGCCGACCCCGTGCTCTGGTCTGCTTCGCCCATTTCCCCCGCGATTGTCGCGGTGAGCGTGCGCACCGGCTCGAAGAAGTTGTAGAAAGGTTCGGGGATTTTCAGGGAGTTGCCGCTTGCCATCCACACGACCATGGTCTCCCCTATCACGCGCATAAATCCCAGTATCACGGCCACGATTATGCCGCTTTTGGCGCAGGGAATCACGACCTTGAAAATCGTCTCCGCCCGAGTGGCGCCGAGGGAAAGCGAGCCCTCGCGCATGTCGCGCCCCACGGCGGAAAGGGCGTCCTCGGAAATGCTGACTATCGTGGGGAGGGCCATGACAGCCAGTATGAGAGAAACGTTCAGGGCGTTTGTGCCGCTTGAAATTTCGGTGCCGTAAAGCGCGGCTGCGGCTGCGGCGAGGCCGGCTGCAAGGGCGCAGAGCATCAGGGCGAGGACTGCGCGGAAAACCCTCCTGGAGGCCGCCCGGCCCGATGAGACCCTGCTTGCGGCAAGCTCGGCGCACACTATCGAAAAGATGACGCCGAGCGGGGCCCCTGTCATGACGCACACAACCGCCAGTATCGCGCCGCCCCCGTCCTGGAGGACAGGCGCGAGCACCATGAGCGCGAAAAAGCCGTACGCCACAGACGGTACCGCGGCGAGAAGCTCGGTTACGGGCTTAAAGACCTGCCTCACCCCCTCCGGCAGGATGTCGCTCAGGCAGACTGCGGCGAGCACCCCGAGGGGCACTGCGATTGCGCAGGCGCCGAGGGTAACCATCGCCGTGCCGTAGAATATTGCCAAGGCCCCGAAATGCGGCTCAGCCTTCGAGGGGGCCCAGACGGTGCTTGTGAAAAATTCCCTGACGTCGCCCCAGTTTTCAAAAAACGGCAGCGACTCCTTCAGGATGAACACGAATATAAAGACGATGGCGAGCGTCGAAACGCTCGTCACGCCGAACAGGGCCGCGCGTCCGGCGGCGGACGCCGCGGCGCGCTTCATGCTTCCGCCGCGGCCCATTATCAGGGAGCCTCGCCGGGCGGAGGGCGTCGGGTGGGTATTCACGCTTGGCATTTTATTTTGACGCTTGCTTTCAGGTTGGAAAAGTGTCGGCCAGCCGCGCGTCGCACTGCGCGCGCGGCCGGCCTCCGCCCGGATCAGTAATCCGTCAGCGGAACATAGCCTATATCCGATATGATATCCTGGCCGTCTTCAGTGAGATAGATGTTTATGAAATCAAAGAGGGGCGAGCCCATCTTGGGGTAGCCGTCGGTGAACATGTAAAGCGGGCGGGCGATGGCGTACTTTCCGCTTGCTATCGTCTTTTTGGAGGGCAGAACCCCGTTTACGGAGAGGGGCTTCACGGAGCTGTCGACAAAGCCCAGGCCGACGTAGCCTATCGCGTTTTTAGTGGTGTTTACGCGCGTCCTGGCCTGGCCGTTGGAATTCACGTACTCGACATTCTTGGCGAGGTCGGTCTTCTTCATGACGAGCTCGTTGAAGGTCTCGAAGGTTCCGCTGTTGGTGTCGCGGGAAATAACGATGATTTCGGCGTCGTCTCCGCCCAGCTCCTTCCAGTTGCGTATTTCGCCTCGGTATATTTTGGCGGCGTCCTCAAGGGATATGGAATTCACCTTGTTTTCGGGGTTCACCACGACAGCCAGCCCGTCGAAAGCGACGACTGTGGCCACGGGGCATACGCCCTTTTCGACGCAGCTTTTGAACTCCCCGGCCTTCATGAAGCGGGACATGTTGGCGATGTTGCAGGCCTTGTTCATGAGGCTTTTTACGCCGTTTCCGCTGCCGGATTCGGAGATTGTGATGTTGACCTTGGGGTTGCGCTCCTTGTAGTAGTCGGCGAAGGCCTTGGCTATCGGGCCCACGGTGGTGGAGCCGTCTATCACAATTTTGGCCTCGTCGGCCGAAGCGTTGAGCGATGCCAGGGCGCAGGCGCCGAGGGCCGCCATTTTGAATGCTGTGTTCAGTATTTTCATATTGGGTTTTGTTTTTTTTTGCGGGAATCCCGCGCCCCGCCTTGCGGCGGGAAATGTTTTAAGGCTTTATGCAAGGGCCGCCCTGGGGCGGGCGGCCCCTCATTTCGGGAAATTCTAGAAGAGCACCTGCATCTGGACCCTCATGGCGTTCACGTCCACGCGGTCAACCGCCCCCGAAACCCTGTCGTTAAACTGGGCCCATTCGTAGCCGGCCTGTATCTTTGCGGAATTGCCCATGATGTACCAGTTGAGGCCCACGTAAACGCTCTGGGCCGCGTTGAAAAGCCCGCCGAGCTTCGGCCCCTTGCTGATGGTGTCCCCCACTGCGGCGCCGCGGCCGTCGGTGTCGAGCCACGAGTAGCGCACGGTGGGAGCGAGAGCTCCGTATTCGCCTATGTCGAACTTGTATTCGGCGGCGACGTTGAAGCCCATCGGGGTCGCATCTGCCAGAGCGCCCGAGACCCTCTTTCCGTACTGCACGTTTGCCATCAGGAAGTCCGCCCACATCGAAAAGCCGCCGTAGGAAAGCTCCACATAGGGGTTGACGCCGAAAATTTCGCCGTTTTCGGGTCCCCCGAGAACGCTGGAGGCGTTGGCGCTCGGGCCGTAGCCGAGGTTGACGCCCGCCTTGTAGCCCAGGCCGGAGCCGATGTCGGCCTTGCCCTTGTAGGCGACGGAGCCGAATACGTTCACGGAGTTCGAGTCTCCGCCCGGGGCGAGGGTGTAATTCTGGGAGTTTGTGACGGCCAGGCTGTATTCGAGGCCGTCTATCTGCCTCACAGTGCCGTCCCACCAGGCGCCGGTGTAGTGGCTGCCGAAGCCGATGTTGCCGGAGCCTGACTTCTGGGATTCCATGAAGTAGCGGGTCGCAATGGAACGCTCTATCGTGAGGAGCTTCGCGGAGGACTGCTTTTCCTCATAGCCGAAATTTATCTTCCCGTAGCCGACGTTCAAGTCGCCCGTAAGGTAGTCGAGGTCGACCTTCTTTGTGAGGAATGCCTCTTCGAGGTAGTTTGCGCCGTTGGCGGCGGTCTTTGCGAAGTCGGCCGTTATGGTGCCGTAGAAGCCGTTGCCGATGTCGGCTTTTACGCCGAGGTATATCCTCCTGAGCTGGAAGCCGTTCTTGGATTCCGCGCTCGCGGCCCCGGAGCCGTCTTCTGCGTTTATAAACTGGTACTGCCCCTGGAGCCGGCCCGAAAAAGTCAGCTTCTTGGTGGTTTTCTCCTTTGCCGATATGGCGAGGGCCGGCTTTGAAATCTTCGCCGCGTCCTCCTTGGTTATTACGCCCTTCGAAACGAGAAGGTCGAGAGTTGCCTTGTCCTGAGCATACGCCCCGCCGGCCGCGATGGCCGCCGCAAGCATCAATGCCGTGATTTTGATTTTCATATCCTGTGTTTGTTGGTTTGGATTGATTTCTCTCACTTAAGACGGCGCAATAATCCCATCTTCAGGTTAACCGATTATTCGCGCTCTGTTAGCGTTCCGTTAATTGCACAGCGCGCTTCGCCCCGCAAAAAAAGCGCCAAAAAACGCCGCGCAAAGCGCATAAATAAAAGGATTTCCCGGCAGCCGGCGCGGCTTTTTTTCTTGAAAAAAATGTTAGAACGGCCAACATACCGCCCTTGATATGCAAAAGATAAAGGGATTCATAGCCGCGCTGTCGGCGGCGGCAGGGGCGCTCGTTCCGGCATTCGCGCAGCAGGGCGACAAGGCGGTTTTGGACTCCCTTGTGGACTCGCGCACCATTACCGCCGCCGAAGCCTCCCGGATAGCCAGGGACCGGACGCTCATAATCCCCCAGCGGGCCGACACCCTCAAAATAAAGCTCTGGGGCATGGCCCAGGTGCAGTACGACAGCATATACACCGATATGGGCGACTTCTCCGAAACGACCAGGGGCTTCAACCTGCGCCGCATATTCGCCGGAGTCAAAACCGACATAACAGACTCGCTCAAAGGCTATTTCGTTGTGGACTTCATGCGCCAGAACACAAACGGCTCCGACTACATCCTCGACGCCTACGTCACCAAGGCGGTCGATTTTGGAGATCTTGCGGGAAACCTGCACGTGGGGATAAAGAAGGTCCAGTTCGGCCTGGAGGAAAACATATCCTGCATGAAGCTTTCGACAGTGGACACATCGATAGCCACGCGCTACTTCATATACTCCCAGCGCTGGTCCCGGGCCCACAAGTCGGAGAGCCGCATCGGCTTCGGCCAGCGGTACGTGGGGCTGTTCTGGGACGGGAAGGTGCATAAGGTTGACGGCCTCAGCTACTACGCCGCCGTCACAAACAGCATGAATAACACCATCTTTCCCGACTCGCACCTCGCAGCCAGGGATTCCAACCCCCGCGCCGACGACTCCGTAAACTGCTGGTTCACCGTCGACTACGTCCGAAAATTTGACGATTTCACCACCCGCTTCGGCTTCAAAAGCGGATACGGCCCCGGGGCAAACATCGTTTCCGACGACAAGTACGGGGCGATAGCCGCCATAAACCCCTATTTCGAGCTGAAGTACGCGGGCGACTTCACATTTTGGGGCGAATTCATCGCAGCCGACATCCAGTACGGCAAAAACGACGGCGAAGAACAGGCGCTCCCGATGGGCTACAACATCGGCGCGGAGTACCGCTTCGACATAGGAAGCGCGGGCAGGCTGGGAGTTGCGGCCCGCTTCTCGCAGCTTTTCACGGACGGCCGCGGAGTCTCAACAAAGGACACCGTCACCTACTGCCGGGGCACCGTCACCGACACCTCCGACCAGGTGTCGTTCGACAGGGCCATGACAGCCTACATCGGCCTCAACTGGTACATAAAAGGCGACGACCTCAAGCTCCAGGCCGGGTACGAATGGCTGAAGTTTGAAAATCCGATACGCTATTCCCCGGGGGCTGCGGACGCCTCGATGAACGTTGTGAGGGTTCAGCTTCAGGCGGTGTTCTAAACGGATAAAAACCGGAAAAAACGCGGGGGCGAAGAATTTCCCCGCGTTTTTTTTGCGCCCTCCGCCGCTCATGGGGCGGGCGCAGGGCGCAAAAAAACGGAACGCCCGCACGGCGTCCCGGATTTTTCGCCGAAGTTTTCCCCGGCGCGTCAGGCCAGGCCGTTTAGCATGCCGTAAAAGTACATCGGCTTCAGGCCGTAAACCTTCAAAAGCCAGGCCGCGTACTGCTCCTTAGACATATCGAACATGACGTTGAAGGGGAATGAAATTTTCGGCTCCTTTTTATAGTCGAACTCGCAAAGCAGCACATGGCCATAGTCGGTCACGATGGGGCACGCCGCATAGCCGTCGTACCTGAATTCCGGCTCGGAGCCCTCCATCAGGGAAATCAGGTTGCGCGCGGCAACCGGAACCTGCTTGCGGATTGCGGCCGAAGTCTTGCTGGTCGGCACGCCCGCGACGTCGCCGAGGGAAACGACGTTCGGATATTTCTTATGCACCAGGGTTTCCTTGTCCACCATCACCCACCCCTCCGGGGCGAGCTTGCCCTCCTGCCACGAAAGGCCGGACTCTTTCACAAAGTCGGGCGCGCTCATGGGCGGGAGGAAGTGCAGGAAGTCATAGTCCTCCACAAACGGGGTCCTTTCGAGCTTTTCGACGGACTTTTCCTCGCCAGTCTCGGGATCCCTGACCTTGGATACGGTCTTTTTGACGCGCTCCATATGCACTTTTTTCGCTGCGGTATCCACCCCGGTGACGCGCGTGTTCAAGGCAATCGGTATGTTGCGCTCGCCGTATATTTCAAGGAGGCGCGGAGTGAAATACGGAACGTCGTAAAGCTCCTTGGAGGCTGTAAAGTAGTCAAGCCTGACCTTATCGCGGGCGTTCTGCTTGCGAGCGTAGTGCTCGGAAAGCAGGCATATCTTCTTGGGGGCTCCGCCGCACTTGTGCTTTGTATAGGTGTCGGCATAAACGCCGCGCCCGCCGTTTTTAATGAATTTCTGCACGCCGGCCCACGTCTTTACGGCCCCTTCATGGTCGTATATGCAGTGGGCGTCGCCCTGACCGAGCGTCTCGCGGGTTATGCCCTCAACCTGCGTCCAGTTTATCTGGAGGCCGGGCGTCAGCACCAGAAAGTCGTAGTCTATCGTCCCGCTGTTTGCGGTCGAAATTTTGTTTTTCCCCGGGTCGAGGGCAACAACGGAATCCTTGACCCACTTGACACCACCGGGGATGCAGTCGGCCTGGTCCATGTAAACTTCGTCCGGGGAATACACGCCGGATGCGATGAGCGTAAACCCGGGCTGGTAATAGTGCCGGTCGCTCGGGTCGATTATCGTTATATCCGGATTTTCAAGCCAGCGGTTCAGCCGGGCCGCCATGCTTATGCCCGCAGCCCCCCCCCCGATTATCACGATTTTCCCGCGCGCGGAACTCGAAAAAGAAGTCGCAACATATGCGCCGGCCCCGGCCGCAACGCCTGCGGCCCCCATCAGCGCAAGGAACTTGCGGCGGCTCATTCCGCCCCTCATTTTGCCAATGCCTTTGTTTTCCATCAATTTCTCTTTCCTTCCCTTTTTTCCAACGTAAACTTGTAAATAAAAAATGGAATGTTAGATTTTTGTTAGGATTCTGCAAACACAATTTGGATATGTGGCGCCAAACCGATAAAAAACGGGCCGCCCATCGGATGAAAATCGGCATCACAGGCAAAAATAAAAATGAAAATGAGAATTATTATCTTTACAAAAGTAAAAATTTCGCGTCTCATGCGATAAATCTATTTGCCCTTGGCGTCCGTTTTGGATAGCTTAAAAGATAGAATATACTTATAATGATTTCGGAAAGGTAAAAACACTATGTCAAAAGAACTAAAAGGAACACAGACTGAAAAAAACCTGATTACATCGTTTGCCGGGGAATCCCAGGCGCGCAACCGATATACCTATTTTGCGAGCGTCGCAAAGAAAGAGGGCTATGAGCAGATAGCCGCCCTCTTCCTCGAAACCGCCGACAACGAAAAAGAGCACGCAAAGCGTTTTTACAAATTTCTGGGCGACACAAAGGCCGAAGTTCAGGGCACATTCCCCGCATTTCTCGGCAACACGATGGAAAACCTCAAGCACGCAGCCGAAGGCGAACACGAGGAATGGTCCCTCCTTTATAAGGATGCCGAAGAAACAGCCTTAAAGGAAGGCTTCCCGGAAATCGCAATCGTGTTTAAGAAAATCGCCGAAGTTGAAGCCCATCACGAAGCCCGCTATCTTGCCCTCTACGAAAATGTGAAAAACGGCAAGGTGTTTGAAAAGGACGAACCCACAACATGGGTCTGCCGCAACTGCGGATACGTCCATAAGAGCTCAAAGTCCGCGCCGAAGATCTGCCCGGCATGCGCCCACCCGCAGGCCTACTTTGAAATTCTGGCCGACAACTTCTGAAGGGGCATAGCCCCTTCACCTGCGGAACTTCCGTTCCGCTGAGGGGGATACTCCCCCTGCGACGGATTTTGCATACTTTAAAATCATTCCGCCGCTCCCCCAAATTCAAAAAATACAAAGCGTCCCAATGCATCCGGACGCTTTTTTAATCCCCTGCCATTCCACGGGCATAGCCCCTTCACCTGCGGAACTTCCGCCCCGCCGAGGGGGATACTCCCCCTGCGGCGGATTTTGCATATGCAAAATAATTCCGCCGCTCCCCAAATTCAAAAGTACAAAGCGTCCCAATACATCCGGACGCTTTTTTAATCCCCCGCCATTCTACAGGCATAGCCCCTTCACCTGCGGAACTTCCGCCCCGCCGAGAAGGATACTCCCTCTTGCGGCAGATTTTGCACAATGTAAAATCATCCCTCACTTGCAAAATGCAGGCACAGGCAAAACTGCATTGCCAAGAATAACATCCGCATAAAACCGATATATGGCGGCGATAAAAATCATATGTCTTTTCTCTTAAAATTTGCCGGAGTTAAGCTATGTTAGAGGATGCAAGGCAAATTTTAAAATCCGCTGGCGCGGCTAACGGAAGCATTATAAAAAACGGCGCGCCCGCACGCTAACTTTTTTCAGGGGCTTAAACATATTTTTAAGTCCCTTTATTTTTTTGGAAAAACCTCCCCTACTACAACCTGCCCTGAATGCGCAAAACGTACACCGCGCTTGGAACAAACCCCACTGCACGGCAGGAAACCGCGCCCCAAATCCGGAATCATTTGGCAGGGCATTCGGATTCCGCCGTGAACGCCCCGCAGAAATCGCCCGTCCATTCCAAGAGGGCCGCCCCCCATGAAAGCCCCACTCCGAAGGCGCACAAAACAACTTTCATTCCCGGTTCGAGCTTCCCGGACAGGGCGGCGTCGGCAAGGGCGACTCCAACGGAAGAGCCGCCGCAGTTTCCGATGTCGCGCATCTTGAAGTGCAGTTTTGAATCCGGAACGCCGAGCCGCTCGGCCACGGCGCGGACGATTTTTTCCCCGGCCTGGTGGAATACGAAAAGCCCAACGTCGCCGACTGAAAGGGAGTTCCGCTTGAGGAGCGCCGATACGCTTTCAAAGGCCGCGCGGTAGGCGAAGGCGAAAATCCTGAACCCGTTTATGTAGAGGTCGCGGTTGGCGCGCACGCAGCCGGTGCCGTCGTCATGCTCGACGAAATCCTCCGGGGCGGGCGGATGCCGGAAGCCGGAGCACGGGAGTATCAGGTCGCCGTGCGAGGAGCCGTCCGTGCCGAAAACGAAGTCCAAAAGCCCGCCGCTTTCGGAAGCGGAAAATAGCGTCGCGCTCGCGCCGTCCCCAAAGAGCGTCACGGCGGAACGGTCGCGCGGGTTTATGGTGCGCGATGGGGTGTCGGCCGTGAGAAGAAGCACGTTTTCCGCCATTTTCGAGCGTATCCATGCGGAGGCCACCGCCGCGCCGTAAACGTACTGCGAGCAGCCGAGGTTCACGTCGAAGGCGGCGCAGGACTGGGGCAGCCCAAGCCTGTCCTGGAGGATGCAGGCGGTCGTCGGCAGGAGGTAGTCGGGGGACTGCGTCGCCATCACCAAAAGGCCGACGTCCCCGCGCCCTACCGGGGAGTTCTGGAACAAAAGCTCCGCCGCAGAAAATGCGAGGTCGGAGGCGCATGTTGACGAGTCCGCGATGCGCCTCGTCAAAATCCCGGACGCGCGCTCGATTTTTTCCATTGCAGCCTCGCCGAAACGCGCGGCCAGCTCCCCGTGCCCGAGCTCCCCGGGGGGCAGAAAATAGGATATCGACTTTATTGCGGCGTTCAAAACCGTTTTCCCATGCAATTAAAAGTTTGAAGATAGCCCCTTTTTCCGGTCGAAGTCGAGAAAATCCCGCATTATCCGCCGCAAAGGCAAATTTTTGCGCATGAATCCGCCAAGAAAATGTTGCCTATCCGAAAAGCCCCCCGCTATAATTCCCCGCAAATTGAAACACCTGAAATATGGAAGACAAGAGCCAGTTTGAGGCGCTCGTGGAGGAGCTCCGCAATGTTTTTGAATTCAACGGAAAGACCGCGCCGGAATTTCTGCCGGAAACGCCGCTCGACGAATCCTTCGGCCTGGATTCCCTGGACTGGGCCGAATTCGCCGTGCGGTTCCAGAAAAGGACCGGCCGAGACCTTTTCACGGAGACCCGCGCCCCGCTCAGGACATTTGCCGACCTCGCAAAACTCGTAGGCTGAAAAGGCCGCCCGCATGGGATTTCTCCGTTCCATAATTTCCGGCGGCCCCGCCGGCGCCCCTTTTATAACCGACGCCTCCGGGACATATTCCCGCGCCGAAATACTCGCAGCCGCCGACGCATTTTCATCATCCCTGCCCCCATCCGCAGCCTGCGCGGCCGTGCCGCCCGAAAACTTCGCCTCCGCCCTGGCAAAGCTCGTCGCCTGCTCGGACGCGGGGATTCCTGCAATCCTTTCGGACGAGCCGCAGGCCGTACCGCCATCCAAGGACCTGGCGATTTTTACAAGCGGGACGACGGGCCGCCCCAAGCGGGTGGAATATTCCTGGAGCGAAATATTTTCGGGCCGCAGCCGCTCGGCGAGCCTTGAGGGCGGGGTGTGGTTTTCCGCATACAGCCCGTTTTTGTATGCGGGGCTGGGGGTTTTCGCGCAGGCGGCGGCGGCCAGGGGGTCGCTCATCTGCGCGGGCCAGATGGAATCCGCCAGTGCGGCCGGGGCTCTGGAGGCATCCACCGGAGCGTCGGTCTGCGCCACCCCGTCGTGGATGAGGACCCTCATCAGCTTCCGCGACTGTTCAAGAATGCGCCCTGCAAGGATAACCCTTGGGGGGGAGCCGGCACGCCAGCCCCTCCTCGACGCCCTAAAAAGGACTTTCCCGGGCGCAAAAATATCGCACATATACGCGACGAGCGAGCTTGGCGAATGCTTCAGGGTGGGCGACGGCCTGGAGGGCGTCCCCCTGCCCCTGCGCCCGGCGAGGCCCGGCGTGGAATTTTCCGCAGATTCGGGGACGCTGCGCGCGAGGCTTGAAAGCGGGGCTGAGATAGACACGGGCGACATTGTGGAAATTTCCGGCGGGCGCATGATTTTTTGCGGAAGAACTTCCGAGACGATAAACGTGGGCGGCCGCAAGGTGTCGCCGGCAAAGATAGAGGCGGCCCTGGAGGGGGTCGAAGGGGTTCTGGACCTGCTCGCCCGCCCGGAGGCCAGCTCCGCAGCCGGGGAGATACCCGCCCTGGACGTCGTCTGCGCCCCCGGGCGGGAGGCGGAAGTCGAGGCGCGGATACGCGCAGAGGCCGCGAAAGTTCTGGATAAATTCCACAGGCCGCGCATAATAAGCTTCGTGAAAAAAATCGAGATTTCAAAGGCCGGGAAAAAGGCGAGGAGGAAGGCGTGAAGGGCGTGATGGTAAGCGGCTCAAGCCGCGGGCTTGGGCTTGCGATTTCAGAGAGGCTTCTGGAGGCGGGGCACAGGGTTTTCGGTTTCGCAAGGAGCCGCTCGGCGGACGCGGACGCGCTGGAGGAAAAGTTTTCCGGGAAATTCAAATTTGAAAGCCTGGACCTTTCAAGCGGGCGGGACAGGGAGAGGGCCGTCGCGGCAGCCTCCGAATTTGCCGGCCCCATATGGGGGCTTGTAAACAACGCCGCAATGGCGAGGGACGGAGTGTTCGCCGCCGCGCGAGAGGGCGACATAGACGACTGCATTTCGCTCAACATCGCTTCCTCCATGAAGCTCACGCGCCTCGCAGTCCGCGAAATGCTGCTTTCAAAGTCGGGCGGGTGCATCCTGAACATAAGCTCGATATGCGCCCTGCGCGGCTACCGGGGGCTCGCCGTATACTCCGCCACAAAATCGGCGCTTTCCGGCTTTTCGCTGTCCCTTGCCCGGGAGCTTGGCCCGCGCGGCATAAGGGTGAACTGCGTCGCCCCGGGCTACGTGGAAACCGAGATGTCGAAGGGGCTTACTGAAAGCGACCTGGCAAAGATAAGGTCGCGCACGCCGCTGGGCAGGCTGGCGTCGGCGCGAGACGTGGCAAACCTATGCGCGTTCCTCATTTCCGACGAGGCGTCGTTTATAACCGGCCAGACCATTGCGGTCGACGGGGGCGTCTGCGCGTAGAGAACGTGGTTTGCGCTGCGGCGCTATCCGGGCCACCTGAATATGTCCTTTATATTTTCGAGGCCCTCCGCCATGAATTCGGCGTCCCCGAAAAATATCAGGCAGGCCGTGGCCGCAAGCATTATGGCCATTCCGGCGGGGTTAAAATTGTTGCGGTAGCCGGTCGCCCTGTTATAGGCGAGCACCCACAGCGGGGCCGTCAGCGTGAGCGCGTTTACATAGGCGGGGTTCGGAACCGTGCTCAGGGCCCTGTTGCCGCAGAATATTGAAAGCCCGCTGAAAAGGGCCATGTAAAGCCCGGCGCGCGCGACGCGGGGTGAAAACGCGGTCTTTGCAAAATTCGGAAGCCCGCCCCCGCGCATGAGCATGAACGCGCAAACGTTAAAGCATCCCGCAACGAACATCGACACAAGAAAATAGGCGGTGTTCCCCGCGAGAAACCCGTCGAAGGCCATGAGGTTTTTGCGGTTTACGCTCATCATCGCAGAGACGAACACGGCTATTATCATGTAGCCGAATATGCCTTCCGAACGCGAATGGTCGGACATCTTAAGGTATCCGTATATGCCGAAAAACAGGCTTGCCAGAACGCCTGCGAATATGGCCGGCTTTTCCGCAAGGGCCAGGAACTGCGAAAAATCCATACCCCACCAGATGACTGCGGATATTATTATGGAAAGAACCATGATGCGGGAAGTCGCCCCCGCCCCGAATTTCGCGGCCGAATTTGCCATCCGGGAGCTGAAAAATCCAGCCATCAGCCCCTGAACGCACGCATGCGCCCAAAACGACGGATCCGACGGGAAGTCCACGAAGAATAGAAACGGAAGCGAAGAGGCCGAAATGCCGAAGCCGCGCCACGCCGCAATGGCGTACCCGTCAACGCGGAACCGCTGGTTGACGGCCGTTGTCGCGGCTCCGAACAGCGCAAACAGCAGGCCGAAAACAAACCAGAGCATCCTTAACTTGTCGTAAAATAGCGGCGCTTTTTAAGCCGGGCAAAGAGGCGGCCCAAACGTGTTCCCCGGCGTTTCAGGGCGGAAAATACAAATGCCTTCGCCCGGGAATGCGAAATCCACCCTCCCGCCATGCGGCGCGCCCGCACGCCGCCGCGCGCAAAAGCCCCGCAGCGCAGAGCTTCGCCAATCCCGGCTGGGCTCAATAGCGCGCCCGCCGCGCAAAGCCTGCGCGCGCGGACTTAAGACGCATTATTTTTAACGCTGCCGCGCCTTCAAAAACAAAACCTCCCCTGCGGGCGGCGGCTCCCGTTATGAAGCGCCCCGCAGCCAAAGGCGAGCCGCCCGGGCCCGGCGCTAGCAGCGGCAGTCGAGCTTCTGGTTCATAATAAGCGACGGGGTGTCCTCCTTGGAGACCCCCATGGGCCTCGCCGGAACCCCGGCCACCGTCGTATGCGGGGGGACGTCGTCCAGCACGACGGAACCCGCGCCGATTTTCGCGCCCTCGCCTATCGTAATGTTTCCGATGAGTTTCGCCCCGGCGCCGATTAGCACGCCCGAGCACACCTTGGGATGGCGGTCCCCGGTCTCGGAGCCGGTTCCGCCGAGCGTCACCTCGTGGAGTATCGACACGTCGTCGTCCACCCGGCACGTCTCGCCGGCCACGAAGCTTGTGGCGTGGTCCAGCAGTATGCCGGCCCCGAAACGGGCGGCGGGATGAATATCCACCGCGAAAATCTCGCTTTCAAGGCTCTGGAGGTAGAGGGCCGTGTGCTTTTTGCCCTTGCGCCACAGTATGTGCGCGGCGCGGTGGGTGCATATGGCCTGAAAGCCCTTGTAATACATGAGGGGGTCGAAGCAGCTCAGGCAGGCGGGGTCGCGCCCGTTTATGGCGACGATGTCGCGCACAACCGCGTCCCGCGCCTCGGGGCTGCCCTCGTAGGCGTCCAGAATGACGCCCCGGATGAGGTCTGCGGGCATCGCATGGGCTCCGAGTTTTCTGGCGAGCCGCGCGGCGACGGCCTCGAAGAGGTTCGAGCGGCTGAGAATTACGTCGCACACAAGGCCCCGCAAAACCGGCTCCGTTTCAGAAATGCGCTCCGCCTCGGCCCTGATTTCGCCCCAGACGGCGTCTAGCGACGCGGGGGGCTGAACCGGCGGCAGGCCGGCGCGGGATTTTTTTTGCTCTTCCATTTTTAAGGCCGCAATGTTTGCCCAAAAAGCGCAGCCTTTCAACGCAAAAAAGCCGGGCCGCGCCAAAAGGGCCGGCAAAATCCCCAAAAACGGCCCGGCCCCGGTTAAATTGTTTGACATATTCGGCCTGCGCTTTTTCCTCTATAAGATTTTATAAAAGAGACACAATGAGCGAGATTTCAAAGTCCTACACCCCGGCGGAAGTCGAGGACAAGTGGTATTCCAAGTGGCTCGAGGCGGGCTGCTTCAAGGGCGAGCCCGACCCGTCGAAAGAGTCCTACTCAATAGTGATTCCCCCGCCCAACGTTACGGGCGTGCTCACGATGGGGCATGTGCTGAACAACACCATACAAGACATACTCATCCGCCGCGCGCGCCAGCTTGGCAAATCCGCAGTGTGGATTCCCGGCACGGACCACGCAGGCGTCGCCACGCAGACGAAGGTTGAAAAGGTCCTGCGCGAGGAGGGCACCAGCGCCCGGGCCCTCGGCCGGGAAAAGTTCATGGAGCGCGCGAAGGACTGGCGCGACAGGCACGGCGGCATAATCATAGGCCAGCTAAAAAAGCTCGGAGCCTCCTGCGACTGGGACCGACTGGTGCACACCCTTGACGACAATTATTCCGAAGCTGTCCTTACCGCATTCGTAAAGCTTTACAAGCAGGGCCACATCTACCGCGGCAAGCGCATGGTGAACTGGTGCCCCGTAAACCTCACGGCCCTCTCCGACGAGGAAGTCGTGATGAAGCACCAGGCAGGCAAGCTCTACCGCATGAAGTACGAGATAGCCGAGGAGCCGGGAACTTACGTTGAAATCTGCACCACGCGCCCCGAGACCATCATGGGCGACACCGCCGTGGCCGTCAACCCCGCCGACCCACGCTATTCCCACCTGATAGGCAAGCACTGCTGGCGCCCCTTCCCCCGCGCGAAAATCGAGATAATCGGCGACAGTTACGTCGACATGAAGTTCGGCACGGGGGTTTTGAAAATCACCCCGGCCCACGACCCGGCCGACTTTGAAATAGGCTGCCGCCACAACCTCGAAATCATCGACGTCATGAACCCCGACGCCACGATGAACGCGCTGGCAGGCCCCGACTTTGAGGGTCTGGACCGCTTCAAGGCCCGCGAGCTCGCCGTCAAAAAGCTCGACGAAATGGGGCTCCTTGTAAAAGTGGAGGACTACGAAAACAACGTAGGCTTCTCCGAGCGCGGCGACGTCCCGATAGAGCCGAGGCTCTCCGACCAGTGGTTTTTGAAGTACCCCAGGGTCGAGGAGGCAAAGAGGGCCGTGGAATCCGGCAAAATCAAGTTCTGGCCGCAGCGCTGGGAAAAGACCTACCTGCACTGGCTCGACAACATACGCGACTGGTGCATAAGCCGCCAGATATGGTGGGGCCACAGGATACCCGTATGGTACAAAAAGGGCGTCGAAAAAATCGACCTCTCAAACCCCGAACACGTCCATGTGAGCGTCAAGGGCCCCTCCGACCCGGAAAACTGGGTGCAGGACGGGGACTCGCTCGACACCTGGGCAAGCTCGTGGCTCTGGCCTTTCGCCACGATGGGATGGCCAGACCCCGAAGCCATGAAAAAAAGCGGCCTTTCGTCGTTCTACCCCACAAGCGACCTCGTGACCGGCCCGGATATCATATTTTTCTGGGTCGCGCGCATGATAATGGCGGGGCTGGAATTCATGGACGGGGACGAGGACGCGCGGATTCCGTTTAAAAACGTGTATTTCACCGGCATCATACGCGACATGCAGGGGCGCAAGATGTCAAAGAGCCTCGGCAACTCCCCCGACCCGCTCGAAATCATAGCAAAGTACGGCGCAGACGGCCTGCGCTTCGGCGTCATGAGCTGCGCCCCACAGGGCCAGGACATACTTTTCAGCGAAGAGCGCGTGGAGCTGGGGCGCAATTTCTGCAACAAGCTCTGGAACGCCTGCCGCTTCCGCCAGATGTCCGGGCCTGCCGCGGACAATTCGAGCCTAGAAAAGACGGTTTCCCGCATCGATTTTTCAAAGCTCGACGCGGACGACCGCGCGGTTCTCTCAAGCCTTGCCGAAACTTCCAAGCTCGTGGCAGGCGACTACGAAACCTACCAGTTCAACTCAATAACCCAGCGGCTCTACGCCTTCTTCTGGACGGATTTCTGCGACTGGTATCTGGAAGTGTCAAAATCCCGCCTTGCAGACGAGTCCGCAAGGGAGACGGTGCTTGCCGTACAGGACCTTTGCCTGCGCGGAACCCTGCTTCTGCTGCACCCGTTCATGCCGTTTATAACCGAGGAGCTCTGGCATTCAATGGGCTTCGGCTCGCCGGAGAGCTTCATACAAAACGAGAATCCGGATGTCGCCGGCGCGCTCGCGGCGGCTGGTATATCGCCGGACGCGGAGGCCCTCGCCCAGAGCCGCGCGCTGCGCGACTTCGCGACGAAGGCCCGCGCCCTCAAGGCCCAGTATCGCCTTGCAAACAGGCGCGACTCGAAGTTCTATTTCACTTCCGACGACGCAAACGCCGAAATAATCGCCCAAAACGCGGAGAAGCTCAGGAGGCTGGCCGGCGCCGAATCAATCGAGCGCCGCGCGGAAGTCTCGGACTGCCCCGCAGCCATCGCCGAGCTTGGAACAATCTACCTCGACCTTTCAGACTCCATAGACGCGGATGCCGAAAAAGCCAGGCTCGGCAAGGAAAAGCAGAAGCTCGAGGGGCTTATAGCCTCCACTTCGGCAAGGCTTGGCAATGAGTCCTTTGTATCCAAGGCTCCGGCAAAAGTCATAGAAGGCGCCAAGAGGCAGCTTGAGGAATACAAGGCAAAACTGGCCGAAATAGAAAAGCTCATGGCAAATCTCTGACATTCCCCGGGGCCGCCCGTTTGCTCCGCAGGCGGGCGGCCCCGGTTTTTTGCTCCCCATAATTCTATTGCGGAATTCCCCAATCCGCGCCCTTTTTGAAGGGACATCCGCCGCAGTCCAAACGGCTCTAACGCCCCAGGTTAATAAAGGCATAAGGGCCGCTTCTGCCCCGGCGCAGGGCTTTTTACACTTTCTCTCACAGCTTCCAAAGCCCCGCACGCTCCATTGCTTATTCACTCAGGAACCGCATCTTCTTCAAGCGCAACCTGCGCTCTAAAGCACCTTTGTCAAGTTGTCTGGCTCTTTCCCTGCGCCTTGAAGTTTGCCGTGGCGCCCCCAGGCTGATTTGCCAATCCGCCCTGAATTTTGCTTGCCGCAATGAGTTGGGCCTCCGCCTGCTTAAAAGAAGTTCCCAAGCACTCCTGAAGCGCGTCCGTCTTTGCCTGCGTTTTCCATGACGGAGGCATGGGTTTCCGAATTAGGCCAAACGCTGCGCGATATGCGCCGGACTGCTACGTTACAATATCGACAATTCCGTCTTCAGAGACGGTAATTGCCATGCACGTTTCACCGGCCGCCTTGCGCGACTCGATATACTTGACCGCCGAATTGTACCTCGCACCCCGCGAAGAGTCCCCGCTGGAAGTCACGATGCCGTCGAGGATGGTGCCGATTGAATGGCAGACGCCGTTATGGTCTATGAGTATGGCCCCGTCGATGGGGGTCAGGCTGCTTAGAATCTGCTTTGTAAGCGGCATCGGGGCGATGGGCGTGGACTGCGGGGCAAGGCGCTTAGCCTCGTCCCGCGCGCTCTTTGAAAACACGAGCATGGTCCCCTTTTTCTCGCGCGTGGCAGTCTGTATAAGCTCGACAAGCCTGTCTATCTTGCGGGGCGCCTTGAAGCCGAACACCTTCTTTAGCGAATTTGCAAACTCCCTCGCCTCGAAAGACGAGCTTGGCGGCATCGGGACGCCGTAGGAAACCACGATGAGCGGCTTTCCGGAATACGATATCTGCCAGCGGTGGCGGCCGAGAAACTCTATGAAAAAGCAGTTCGCGCTCTTCGGGAGGCGGCGCGGCGGACGGCAAAGCCCGAAAATCGTCTCGGAGTCGGAATGCAGCACAAGGCCGTCCTTGGTGAGTTCAAGGAGCTTGCGCGTCGAGCGCACGTCGCCCAGGCGGGGGTTCGCCGAAAACCTCACCGAGCTTGCGAGGTAGTCCAGACCCGCGGGCGCAAGCAGTATCGCCCCGCTTGCTTCGGCCAGCTCGTAGTGGGTGCGGGAAATTTCCGTGCAAACGGAAAATATGTGCTCGTGCCACAGCGGCTGGGGCTTGCCAGAAACCCGGTAGGCAATGTCGCCCACAAAGTTGCGCCCGGCCTGCCTTATGATAGAGTCCAGCCCGAAATGGAACCCCCCGCTTTCGGAGGGCGAGACGGGCATGTCAAGCTCTATGCGGTGCTTTTCAAGAAACTCCTCGATGAGGGAGACCATGAAGGAGGGGCTGAGGCCGAGGTCGGCGTCGGAAGGAAGGTCAAGGGACGGATACTTTTCAAGTATGTCGTGCTCGATGCCAAAGACTATAAATACGTCGGTGTCGCCGAGCGTGGCGGGGTCGGAGACGAAGAAGGCAGTGTCGGCCGGCCGCTTGGGGCAGGACGTCACTATGCGGGACACGACGTCCCTGGCGCCGTGGAAGGTGGCGGAGAGCACATCCTGCGATGGGGCCGCCCTGCGCTTCTGAGACTGGGCTTCGGCTGCTATCTTTGCCGCGACGGACGCCATGTCGGAAAAATCCCCGGACGAAATCCAGAAATTTTCGGGCGCGACAACCTCGGCCCGCATTGCGCAGGCCTCGTCCGGAGAAATTTCGACGAGGAAAAGCTGGGGCCTTATTCGCTTGTCTATGTAAGAGAAAAGCGACTCCGCGCGGCGCGACGCCTCCTTCAGGAAGGCCCGCCTGCCGAGAAACTGCGCCGGAGATTCGTCTGCCATATTACGCGATGATTTTACCCTTTTTTTAATTTGTCAACCGCGTTGTTTTTATTGTTGTAAAAAGGGGCGGCCTCTGCGTTTATTCGGGCCATGACAGACTACTCTTGGACGGATTCGCGCGCAGCCGGGGCGCTCGCGCACATTTCCAGCCTCCCGTCGCGCCAGGGCATAGGCTCTTTCGGCAAAGGCGCGGACCTGTTCATGGAATTCCTCGCGGAGTCGGGCTTCAAATACTGGCAGGTGTGCCCGCTTGCGCCGACAGGCTACGGGGACTCCCCCTACCAGTCCTTTTCCTCGTTCGCGGGCAACACCTACTTCATAGACTACCACGCCCTTGCAGACGCCGGTCTCCTCGGGCGCGGGGACGCCGAAGAGATGGAGGCCCTCCCCGGCGGATTCTGCGACTACGGCGCAGTCTATGAAACCCTCCCGCGCATGCTGCGCAAGGCCGCCGCAAAAAAGCGCGAGTACCGCAACCTCGGCTTCCCCGTCGCAATCGGCGAGTTCGCCGAAAAAAACGCCTGGTGGCTGGACGGCTACGCCGAATTCATGGCCCTGAAAAAGAGGTTCGGCGGCCGCCCGTGGAGCGAATGGCCGGACAGCTTCAAATTCAGGCGGGGCATGAAATTCACCCGCGAGGACGAGGAGGAGAAGCGGGCGGTGGTGTTCGGGCAGTGGGTTTTCGACTGCCAGTACCGCGCCTTCCGGGAAAAGCTGCGCGCAGCCGGCCTGGAAATAATAGGCGACGTTCCCATATTCGTATCCCGCGACTCGGCAGACGTGTGGGCGAACCCCGGCCTCTTCGAGCTTGAGGCAGACCTGTCCCCGCGCTTCGTGGCAGGAGTCGGCCCCGACTACTTCTCCCCCACGGGCCAGCTCTGGGGCAACCCGCTCTACCGCTGGGACGCCAAGGGCGAGGAGCTTTTCCGCTTCTGGGAGAGGCGCCTGGAAAAGTCATTTGAAATGTACGACGTGCTGCGCATAGACCACTTCAGGGGGTTCGCCGACTACTGGGAAATACCGGCGGGCGAAACGGACGCCTCGAAGGGACGGTGGCGCGACGGCCCCGGAAAGCCGTTTTTTGCAAGGATGCGCAAAACCTTCCCGCGCGAAAAATTCATAGCAGAGGACCTCGGAATCCTCTCCGACAAGGCGCGCAGGCTTGTGCGCGACATCCGCATGCCGAACATGGCCGTCCTACAGTTCGCCTTCGGCGGAGTCCCCTCGAACCCGTACCTGCCGCACAACCTCTCGCGCGACATGGTCTGCTACACCGGCACGCACGACAACGACACCTCCGCCTCCTGGTACGCCTCCGCCCCCGAAAAGGCCCGCGACCAGTTCCGGCGCTACTTCTCGACGCCTGGGGACGCCCCGAACTGGACAATGACGCTGGCCGCCATGACGAGCGTCTGCAAGATTGCGGTAATCCCGATGCAGGACATACTCGGCCTCGGGGCCGAAGCCCGCATGAACACCCCCGGCCGCCCCTACGGGAACTGGCAGTGGCGCATGACAAAATCCCAGCTCGAAGCCGCCATCGCAAACCAGGCGCCGTTTTTGCGCGGGATGTGCGAGCTAAGCGGCAGGCTGAACCCCGCGCCCTCGGCTGAAAATGCTTGAAATGCGCCGAACTGCGCCGACAATTAAAGGCATGTTAAACGCCGCAAAAAAGACCGTTTTGGCCGTCCTGCTCTGCGCCTGCGCGTCCCTTCCCGCCGCAGAAGGCCGGGCCCCCGCCGCACCGCCCGACGCCCTCCCCCGGATAGAGGGCCTTGAAAGCGTGGACACGTCCGTCCCGCCTGACTATGTGGAGCGCTTCGTGGACGACTCCAGGCCGTATTCGCAGAAGGAAAAGGAGGCGATACGCTCAAACCGCGACGCGACGTCCGTGGTGCGCGCCCAAAAGACCCTCGGCGCATCCGCAAGGATACTCGAAAAAGTCGGGGCAACGCCCGAATCGTTCCCGGGCGAGACCCTGGGGGTTCCGGATTTCGTGTGGGTTTCGGTGGCGCTTCTGCTTCTCATATACGGGGCAGCGGGCGCGGGCGCGGTCCACTTGGCATCGTGGGTTTTCATGCGGATTTCGGCCGCCAGGAACACGGGGCTATTCAAGGAGCTTCTCGGCAATGTGAAAAGCCCGCTTCTTTACTTAGCCTACGCGGCCGCCCTGTACGCGTCTCTCATACGCCTGTCGATAGCGCTCGGGGAAAACAAGATTTTTGAAAACGCGTTCACTATCGTTTTCATGTCGCTTTACGCGTGGCTTTTCCTGAGGGTGTACGACGCCCTCGCCCGGCGAGTCGAAACCCTCGCCAGGAAAAAGGACGGGGTAAAGGACGTGTTCCCGATTTTCAGGAAGTTCATCCGGTGGATGATAATAGTGTTCGCCCTGCTAACCATACTTTCGAGGCTGGGCTTTGACGTGAAGGGCCTGATGCTCTCCCTGGGCATCGGCGGCGCGGCGCTCGCGTTCGCCTCGAAGGACACGATAGCCAACTTCTTCGGCTCGGTGTCGCTCATAATGGACGCCCCTTTCAGGATAGGCGACAGGATACAGGTTTCAGGCAAGCTCGACGGCACGGTAGAAAGCATCGGCATACGCTCCACGCGCATACGCAACCTCGACCAGACGGTCTCAATCCTCCCGAACTCCTATCTGGCAAACGAATACATCGTAAACGTCACGCGCTGGAAGAAGCGGAAGGTCGCGATGAAGATAGGGCTCGTCTATTCGACGACGGCGGACCAGATGAGGTCGGTTGTAGGCGGCATTGCGCAAATGCTCAAAAGCGATCCCGACGTAAACGGGGAGACGATTCTGGTAAACTTTTCCGAATTTGCGGAAAGTTCGCTGAACATATCCATAACATATTTCACAAATTCCGTGGAAACTGCGAAATATCTGGAAGTATCCGAGCGCGTAAATTTCGCCATTATGGAGATTGTCGCAAAAAACGGAACGCAGATGGCCTTCCCCACCCGCTCGGTTTACATCGAAAAGCAGTGAGGCCGGACGCGTCCATCCGGAGGCGCGCGCATCGAAATCGCTTCGGAATCCCGACCGCGCAAGGGCTCCCGCCGCCCGGATTCGCGGGGACTCTCTTTAGCTGCGCCTGAATGCCCGCTACGCCCGCCGAAGCCGCACCCGCCGGAGGGGTTCCTCGTGCGGGATGCGCGGCGCGGGCGGAGGAGGGCAAACGCGTCAACATCGCCTTTGCAAATTCAAATATCCTGCGAAATTCCCCGCCCCCAGCCCCGGGACTGTCTCTTATACACATCTGACGCTGCCGACGACTAGTCGAGTG
>ERZ1026946.191-NODE-191-length-25705-cov-5.228499_pt1 | contig 25705 bp, 21 predicted proteins | sample MGYA00519460_ERZ1026946 | MGnify/ENA primary metagenome ERZ1026946 (study PRJEB26926, sample SAMN06164620) | human gut metagenome | biome: ENVO:00009003; feature: ENVO:2100002; material: ENVO:00002003 | host: Homo sapiens | place: USA | collected 2012 ...
GTAGCTCCGTCTCGTGGGCTCGGAGATGTGTATAAGAGACAGGCATTGAGCATGGCTTCGTGCTGTTTGAATTTTTTCTGCTGCGGACGAATGAGCAGCACGTAAAAGATTACAAAGATTAAGCCTAACTGAATCAATGTGCTTCCCATTGATCCCTGAGCAGGGAGGGAACCGGCAGTTTGGGCAAATGCGTCACTAATAAACATTTTCTTCTCCTAATAAATTAACTTTGCCGAGTATAGAACAAAATTTTCCCTATATATAGGAGAAAAACAAATATTTCACAAGTATTTTGTTTACATACCTGATTTAAAGGTTTTGATGAAGTTATTGCCGCGCAAAAAACAAGACTTTTGCTCTGAGACGGTAAAGACGGTTTTTTTATGGCTTGTTTTTTTGCCTTAACTGATTATTCTTTAAGGCGGAGGCTGCGATGGATTTGAATTTATCACAATTACAATATGTTTTGTTTGACTGGGACAATACGCTGGCCGAAACCCGCACAACGCTGGAAACGGTCATCAACCGGGTTTTGAAGGAATACGGAAAACCGCCTCTGGCGCAGTCAAACGGCCACTATGATAAAGATTTGTCTTTTCGCGACAATTTCCCCAACATTTTCGGGGCTGACTGCGGCGCCGAGGCTTACCGTCGTTATGCCGAGCTCTACAAACAGCTGGTCGGTGGTTTGTTATCCACTTTTCCCTGCGTTCATGAAACTTTGGAATTTTTTCACAGCCGCCGGATTCCGATGATTGTCCTCACCAACAAAGACCGCCGCCTTTTAGATTTTGAAATGCCTTTATTGTTTCCGCCGCATATTTTTACCAGAATTATTGCCGGACACGAAGCGCCGAAAGACAAGCCTTATCCCGAGCAAGCCTGGTATGCGCTGCGGGGGCTGCTGGAACCTGAAGATTTTTCGCCGGAAAAGGTCTGGATTGTCGGCGACAGCGATATGGACAGCGATTGCGCGTTGCAATCCGGCGCCAAACCAATCCGTATCGGCCGTTCCATTTGGGATAACGGCAATGGCGAAGATGACCGTATTTTGCATTTTGACAGTTTCTGCGCCTTTTTGCATAAACTAAAATCCTCACTTTAATTAGTGAAAATTTAAGCTATCTGTCTTATAATGCGGCTGTTAAATTTTTGAGGAAACAGGCCGATGAATAACGAAGATAATAATGATACCGATTCCGCACGGATACTGAAAATTGTTATGTGGGTGGTTGTGTTGGGCGCTTTGTCTCTGCTCAATTACTGTCATTTCAGCAAACATATTTCTTCCAACCCGGAAAAAATCAATTCTTTTATTGCCGAGGATAATCATATGGATAAGTTTCGTTCGCCGGCCGTCGCCGGGCTTTTCTATCCCGCTTCCGCCGGAGAATTGGATTCTGAAGTCGGCAAATATCTGACGTCGCTGCCCGTGGCAGAAGAAATCCAGCCGAAAATTCTGGTCGTGCCTCATGCCGGTTATATGTACTCGGCGCAAACTGCAGCCAAAGCTTATGCGCAGCTGCAGCCCTGGAAAAATAAAATTCATAATGTTATTCTGGTCGGCCCGTCGCATTATGTGGCATTGAATGGTGCGGCTTTAAGCAAAGACGACTATTTTACCACCCCGCTCGGCAAAATTGCCGTCAATAAAACCATTTCGGCCGAACTGGCCGCCGAGCCCGGCTTCCAATATAATAATCAGGCCCACGCCAAAGAGCATTCTCTTGAGGTGCAGCTGCCGTTTTTGCAAAAAGTTTTGAAAAACTTTTCGATTGTGCCGATTGTTTACGGCAATGCCGAACCCGAGGTTCTGGCCAAAGCACTGCAGCCTTATCTGCAGCAGCCGGATACGTTGATTGTTTTCTCGGCCGATTTGTCGCATTATTACACTTATGACGAAGCCAAAAAAATAGACAGCCAAACCAAAGCGCTGGTTGAAAAGACACAGCCTGAAGTCGAAGACCATATGTCCTGCGGCTCAACCGGCATTAATACTGCCATTTTGCTGGCGCAGAAAAATCGTCTGCTCCCCAAACTGCTGGATATGGTCAACTCCGGCGATGTCAGCGGCGACAAGTCTTCCGTCGTCGGTTATGCGTCCTGGCTGTTCGGTGAAAATGAAGATGAAAAAGAAAAAGCGCCTTTGCCGGCTCTGGAGCAGGAAGTTGAAAGCCTGCGCTCTTTTGCCAAATTATACGGCAAAGATTTATTAAAAATTGCCAAAGTGGCGATTGATGAAGCGGCTCGGAATAATAAAAAGTTCAAACCGGCGCGCGGTGATTATGCCGACGAACTGTTTAATAAAGGAGCTTCTTTTGTAACTTTGGAGAAAAACGGTCAGCTGCGCGGCTGTATCGGTTCGCTGCTGCCGTCACAGGCCGTGGCTTTCGATGTGGCGCAAAATGCCTTTTCGGCCGCCATGGAAGATAATCGCTTCAAGCCGCTCAAAGAAAGCGAATTGGATAAAATAAAAATTTCCATTTCGTTGTTAACCGGCTTTGAGCCCATATCTTATAAAAATGAAGAAGATTTGGTTGCCAAGCTTGCTGCCGGTGTCGACGGCGTGATTATCCGCGACGGCGACCGTCAGGGCGTTTTCCTGCCGGCAGTCTGGAAACAGCTGCCCGAACCGCAGGAATTTTTGAATAATTTAAAAATCAAAGCAGGTATGAGCCCGTCTTATTGGTCCAACCGCATTAAAGTTTATCGTTTCAGAGTAGTGGAGATTAGCAAAGATGAAAATTAACGGATACGAACTCAACCTGAGTGAAGAAAAACTGGATGATATGATTAACCGCCAATTGCGCGAAATCGATTTGATTTCGCCTGAGTTTGACGGCTATAAAAATCTGCCTGAAAGTGAGAAAAAGGCGCTGGCTCATTTGGTGGCAGCCGCCAAGATATTAAATGACGTGTCGCTGGAACAGGACCATCCGTTAAACCGCAGTCTGAAAGCAGGTCTTGAAGAAGCCGCCAAAACCAGCAGCCATGCAGCCAAAGCGCTGCGGATTTTTAACACGTTTAACGGTGTTGCCGGTTTAAACGGGTTGGATTCCGAACCGATTGAAATTTTCAAAGAGGTCAAAGGTTTTCCGGGGCGTAATTTTTATCCGGCTGATTTAAGCGTTGAAGAATTTCACAAGATTATCAAAAAAATGCTTGAAAAAGGCAAAACCGAAGAAGTCAGAAAAATTTTGAGCAACCGGACAATGGTACGCCGCTTTGGTGACGAGTTGAAAGCAATTGATTATACCGAATATTTTGCCAAAGAATTTTCTGCTATTGCCAATGAACTGGAAGTAGCCGCCCATTATACGGCTGACGAACCGTTCAAGGATTATCTCGGCTGGCAGGTTCAGGCGTTGCTTCAGAATAATGAAGATATGGATATGCTGGCAGATAAACATTGGGCCGTTTTGCAGGATTCGCCGCTTGAATTTACCCTCGGACGTGAAAATTATGATGATGAAATGACCCCGACGATTTGCGAGAATGAAGAGCTGAAAGCCATGCTTGACGATTTGGGCATTGAGGTCAATTCCAAAGATATGCTCGGAATTCGCGTCGGTATTGTCAATAAAAAAGGCACCGATTTGCTGCTGACTTTCAAAGAGCAGATGAAACATTTGGCCAAACTCATGCCTTTTGCCGATAAATACAGCCAGAATGTTGCCGCCGGGGATGAACTCAAACAGACAATGGTCGATGTCGACCTGGCGGCTCTGACCGGAGATTATGCCCAGTGCCGCGGCGCTATTACAACGGCGCAGAATTTGCCGAATGACGACAAGCTGGCCATCAAAACCGGAGGCGGCCGCCGCAATGTTTATCACCGCCAGGTGCGGATGAGTGTTGATCAGGAAACCGCAAAAAAGAAACTCGATGCTTTGGTGGCGCAAAATCTGCACCAATATTACAATCCGGAAGCTGACCATATTTTTGTTATCGGTCATGAAAACGGCCATTCTCTCGGCCCCGACAGCAGCTTCAAAAATGCGCTCGGCCTGTACAAACATACCATTGAGGAAAACAAAGCCGATGTCGTTTCAATCGCGATGATGCCGGAATATGTCAAAGCAGGCATTATTGATGAAAAGACCTTAAAAGAGGTTTATACAACCTGGATTATCCGCATGTTGTTAAAATCGCGGCCGCAGTTGATTCAGCCGCACCGCGTCGGTGATTTGATTCATTTCAACTATCTGCTTGAGCACGGGGCGATTGCTTTTAACTCTGATAACAAGCTGGAAATCAATTTTGACAGGCTGCCGGAGGTTATGAATAAGATTCTGGAGGAGACAATTGCTGTTCAGTTGTCAAAATCTCCTGATAAAGCAAAATCTTTTATTGATAAATATTCTTTCTGGGGCGATATTCATCAATATATAGCCAAGACACTCGTTGAAATTGGCATCAAACCCTATATCGAAATAAGGACTTATTTCTGACATGTACTACAGCTTTTTTGAGATTTTCTCAATTGGTATCGGCCCGTCAAGCTCGCATACCGTTGGCCCGATGCGTGCCGCCAAAAGATATATTAAAAACCTGAAATCAGCCGGCCTGTTTGACAAACTTGCCAGAGTGGAAACAACCCTCTACGGCTCACTGGCTCTGACCGGTGTCGGTCACGGAACCGTTAAAGCCGTTGCTTATGGCCTGATGGGGCTGGAAGCAGAAGAAATCAACCCCGAAAAAGCCTATATGCTGGCAATCGAGCGCGATAAAATTCTGCAGGCCGACCATGAAAAAGTCATTGCTTTTGACTTGGACAAAGACATTGTTTTCAAAAAAGACATTTTCCTGCCCGAGCACTCTAACGGCATGACTTTCAAGGCTTTTGACGAAGCCGGAAGCCTTTTGTTTGAAGAAACATATTTCTCTGTCGGCGGCGGAACGATTGCCCGTCAGGACGAGATTTCCAAACGCATTGCCCGCGAACCTTATAACGTGCCGTACAACTTCAATACCTGTGATGAATTGATAGCCTTGTGTAACAAGGAAAATCTCAGTATTCCCGAATTGATTATGGCCAACGAATGCGCGCTGCGCCCGCGGGACGAGGTCATCAGCGGCATTATCAAAATTCACCGCATTATGCAAAACTCGATTGACCGCGGCATGAATGCCCACGGCATTTTGCCCGGCGGATTGAATATCCGCCGCCGCGCCAATGAAATCTATCAGCGTCTGGAAGAAAAATTCCGCAATAATGATTATGATCCGCTGCTGATGATTGACTGGATTAACCTTTGGGGGTTTGCCGTTGCTGAAGAAAACGCTTCCGGCGGCCAGATTGTCACGGCGCCGACCATGGGGGCTGCCGGTGTTATTCCCGCCGTTTTGCGTTATTTTGAGCGCTTTGCCGTTCACAAATCCTGCAACAGTATTGAAGAAGGCATCGGCAAGTTTTTGCTGACTGCTTCGGCAATTTGCAGTTTGTACCGGACTAATGCGTCAATTTCCGGCGCCGAGGTCGGCTGTCAGGGCGAAGTCGGTGTGGCTTGTTCAATGGCCGCGGCCGGTTTGGTTGCGGCAATGGGCGGCAATTTGAAACAGATTGAGAACGCAGCCGAAATCGCCATGGAACATAATCTTGGCCTGACCTGCGATCCTTTGGCCGGCTTGGTTCAGGTCCCCTGTATTGAACGTAATGCAATGGGCGCCGTCAAAGCCGTCAACTCGGCCAGAATAGCCATGAAAGGCAGCGGCGAACATATCGTTTCGCTTGATACCGTGATTAAAACCATGTTTGATACCGGTAAAGATATGAATAATAAATATAAGGAAACCTCTTTGGGTGGTTTGGCCGTCAATGTTGCCAACTGCTGATTGTTGAAAATAAGCCTCCGCCGATAAAACGGAGGCTTTGTTTTAAGCGCCTTTGACGTTTATGATATAAAAACCGACACTTTTAACTTGCTTTAGCTGAAAAAATATCCCACTATTCGGATAGTTGTTCTAACTTTAAGAGGAATTGAGATGTTAAAAAAACTTCTTAGCGGTGAATTCAGCCTGAGTGAAACTTTCTGGAAGTTCGGAATTTTAGGCGTTCTTTTCTTCCGCGCCGTTTCCCGCCTGTTTGAAATCTTGCTGGACAAGCGCATTGCCAACCGCCGGATTGTTGACTATTATTTTCACTATTTCAATCCCGTCAAACCGGATATCATGGCCATTTTATGGACTTTATGCTATCTGTTTATGACCATCTTTTTCTTTTATTATTGCATTGCGGTTTTGCTGGGAACCTGGAGATCTTCGGCCACCTTTGACCGCAGCGCTTTGTTGAAGCAGTTGACCCGTTTTATCATGCTGGCCTTTTTGTCAGTTAACATTGTTTCTATTTTCTAACTGAGGATTAATTTATGAAAAAATTTATGCTGCTGTTGGTGTTGTTGGTTTTAGCCGGATGTGAAGTCGGCAAACTCGACCCCAAACGCCAAAAACTCTACGATATGGGTAATGACGTTTGTCAGCGTGACCCCGGTAAATGTATTAACGGCATTCCCTGGTAGAAATATCTGCCGCAAAAAAAATCCCCGTTTCAAACGGGGATTTTTTTATGATATCACAGCTTAATAAGCGCTGGAAATTTTATTGTTGTCAACAGGGCAGGCATTGCAGCCGTTGTCTTCGGCAAGAATACCTTTGTTGAGAATAAAATCCGGAACATGGCCGTTAAAGGAATTACACTTCTTGACAATCTCCAAAGCTTCCGGATCCTGTTGCGGATTAACCGTGTTGCGCGGCTGGCGGCATTTTGCATTATTGCCGCTGGTGTTGTTATTATTCTCTTTGGCATTGCGGCCGCGGTTGTTCTGCGCTTTTTCACGGGGCGCAGCCTGCTGTTCGGCTTTGGCGGCTTCTTGCTCTTTGGTTTTGTCGACTTTGATTTCCTCGGGAGCTTTGAGGATTTTTTCCAAAACCGACTGGGTTTCGCGTGAGCGGCGGTTGGTGTAAACCACATTCTGTTTGTCGGCCGGCAGAATTTCTAAAATCTTTTCCAGATTATCAAGCTGTTTGTTCTTTTTAATCAGGTTAATGTCATCAACGACCAGAATATTGGTTTTGGAAAAATCAAATTTGCTGTTGTCTACCAAATCTACCAGCAAATCAGGTGAACCGATAACCACATTGGCCTCGGTATCAATATCTTCATCTTTGTCTTTGATGGTTGCATCAACAATTTCATGATATTTGTTAAAAACGGCCAAACGGTCGGAAACCATAACAGATTGTTCTGAATCCGGCGTGATAATTAAAATATTCTGGCCTTCTTTATTACTGATGATATCAACCAACGGAAAAACATAAGACATGGTTTTGCCGCAGCCCGAAGGAGCGATTGTAAACACGTCTTTGCCTTGCAAAATCGAGGGGATGACATCGCTTTGAACGGTCGTGGCTTCGGTGATTCCGAACTCGTCAATTGCCTGAACGGTTTTTTCGCTTAAGCCTAATTCTAAAAATTTCATGGTATTTCTTCTGTTTTCTTCTGTTAAAATTACTTATTGCGAAGTATTATGTATTTTGTTAAGATAGTCAATAACCTATTTATAAGGACTACCGAAATGTTAATGAACCACAACGATTGTCTCTTGTTGATAATTGACGTTCAGGAACACCTGGCTCCGGCTCAGGAAAGTCCCCGCGATGTTATCAACGGCTGTGCCGCCCTCCTTGATATTGCCAAAAAACTTAACATTCCTTTTGTTGTTGCCGAACAGAATCACAAAAGCTTCGGCCCGACAATGATTGATTTGCGCATTGTTTTGGGAGATGATGTTAACTATCATGAGAAAGATACTTTCTCTTGCTACAAAAATCCGGAGATTCGCGAAGCGATAGAAAAATCAGGCAAAAAACAAATTGTCATTGCCGGTTTGGAAACGCACCTCTGCATTTTGCAGACGGCTCTCGATTTGCATAAGGCCGGTTATGAGGTATTTGTGGTGGCCGATGCCTGTTCATCACGCAACGGCATGCAAAGCGCGTTGGGCATTCAGCGTCTGCTGCAAAATAACGTTGATGTCGTTACTGTCGAAATGACCATTTTTGAATGGCTGGAAAATTCACGTTCTGCCGAGTTCAAAGAAGTTTGGGCAAAGCGCACATAGCCTGAAAATGAATTAAAAAAATCCCCGTCGTCGGGGATTTTTTTATTGGATAGCTTATAGAAAAATCAAACCGTCAGGCTTGCATTTTTGATATCCGCCGCTTAGAGGGATATCTATATTTCCATACCGGAAACACGGACATAGGTTTGAAAATCTTTGGTCAGGCCGTATCTTTTGTCATCTTTGATTGAGCCTATTCTTGTCAGCAGATTGTCTTGATAATGCTCGGGGATGTTGAGAAGCTTCATCTGGACTTTCCAATAGTTAAGCATATTGTCCATATTGCCTTTGAGATAGCCGCCGACATCATTGAGCTTGTTTCTTTCGGCACCGGCAATGACTTTTTCGATAATCGCCGTTCTGTACTTAATCAAGTCAGGGTCTTTGCTGTGTTCATCTCTGTAGCAATAAGCGCCGGGAATTAACCCTCTCGCCAGATACAGCGGGGTGTTAAAGCCCTTGGTCTGGTTGTGGGTAATTCCGGGGTGGCTGTTTAAGAAAGGCTGCAGGTCAATGATAAACATACGATTGTCAACCGCAGAATAAAGAATATTGCCGGTATTGCAAAACAGGCCGCCGCCGACATCTAAGGTGTGTTGGCGGGAAGATAAAAAGAGCAGGTCGTCATAAAGATTATCAAAAGAGCTGTCCGGCAAATCCAAAATACGCTCGCTCAAAACTTTGGTTCTGATTAACGCTTCTTCGCTGTCAGGGCGGGGACGGCCGGCTTTGTGAACTTCAATAGAAATCCCCGGGCAATAAAAGTTAATTGTCAACAGAGGGACGCCGGGCTGTGAAGGATTTTCCCAATAAGCCAGCGTTTGCGCAAAGTTTCTTTCCCCGAAAATGTTTTTTTGTTTAACGGGCGGCGTTTCGGTAATGATTTTTGACAATTCACCGAGCGGCGGGCAGTCTAAACTGACCCGGGTCGTAAATTTCGGGCTGGTATGTATTTTATAAACTTTGGCTTCAGCCCCTTCACCGAGAGGCTGTTCGCTCATTGCAAAAAGAATTTCTTCTGCATTGGGTAAATCAATCTTCATTGTCAAATTTTCCTTGAAATTAGAATCGTAATATACAGGCTTTTATACAAAATTTCAAGAAAAATTATTTTGTCTAGTTTGCGAAGTGTTTGAAAAATTAAGTATAAAAAGAGAGTTCTATAAATAAAGGCTGTCTTTAGTCAAAAATTATCGCAAAACTCGGCTTCCGATTTACGGGGGTTTTTGTTTGTTTACATCTTTGGTAAAATATGTTACTTTCAGGCCGATTAACCTTATTTATGCTTATAATTATGTCTTTGGGGTCATTATAATTATAAGTTAACTTTAAACTTTTTTATCATGGACATAGAACTGACAATCGGAACCAAGAGCAATTATCTTGATGAAGATTTTACCGATGAAGCCGTTGCCGGCTTGTGCGAAATCTATCGGCATTATATTGCTTGTCACGGTCAGACAAAAGAGGCAATAACCTTTGTCTACGATGTTGACCTTTACAGTACTTTGATGGATTGCAGTAATCAGCTGCGCCAAAATCCTGAGCAGTTAAAAAAGCATATGGCAGAAAATCATGTCAAAGACATTGATGAAACTTTTTTGTATGCAACCTTGCTGGATAGCGATTTACGAGAAAAGAACATTCCTTTGGATAATCTTTTGCTTGCTGATTTGCTTAATTCGGAGTTTCTGTGCGGGAAAGATTATTGCCGCCGCGCCGACTTTGCCGCGTATCTGAAAAAGACAAAAGCCTGTGAAGGTAAAGCGGCTGAAATTGACGCTTTGCTCCAAAAACTTGCTTAAGTTTTTTATCTTAAAGAAAAGCCCCGAACCTGTTCTCAGGTATGGGGCTTTCTTGTTTTTTCATTGTACGGAAAAGAGCTTATGCCCGGCCGTAACTGTCTTCAAAGCGGACAATATCATTTTCATCTAAATTGTCGCCGGTCTGAATTTCAATAAATTCCATATTCTCTTTGGTGTCGTTTTGAATACGGTGCTTGGTTTCAACCGGAATATAAACGGATTCATTGGCTTTTTTGACAATTTTTTCCTCACCCAGAGTAACCACGGCTTCGCCCTTGACAATAATCCAATGCTCGGAGCGGAAATGGTGCAGTTGCAAAGACAAAATATTGCCCGGAGTGACGCAGATTCTTTTGACACAGAAACCGTCGCCGGCGTCCAACACTTCCCATGTTCCCCAAGGGCGGCTGTCCTTATCGCCTCTTTTGTAGTTATTAGCCATTTTTTTTATCCTTTTATTCTAAAAATTAACTTGATGTAAGCTAATATAGATAATATAAAGAAAAGCACAATAGAAAAATTTTTTGGGTTGGAAAATTATGCAGTCTCCGGCAATTAATAAGGCGATGGAAATTTTACAACAGTTGCGTTCGATAACTGAGGGTCAGGATTCGCTTGCTGTCAAGCTGACAGATATTGTCAAAATGATTGCCGAGAAAATGAATGCCGACGCCGCGGCCTGTTATATCGCTGTTGACGGCAACCGTCTCGAGCTTTTTGCGTCTTACGGCTTCAACCCCGAAGCGCTCCACAAAGTTTCATTCCGTTTCGGCGAAGGGCTGACCGGCGAGGTTGCCCAAAATAACCGTACTTTGAATATTGCCGATGCTTGGGCGCATCCGAAATTTGCCCACAAACCTGAACTCGGCGAAGATGAGTATAAGTCTTTTATCGGCGTGCCGCTGATTCGCTGGAGCCGTTCCATCGGCGTTTTGTCTTTGCAAAATAAGGAAATGCGCGAATATTCGGCGCTGGATGTCGAGATTCTGGAAACCGTGGCTATGGTCTTGAGCGAAATCGTTTCTTCCGAGGAAATGAATGAGTTCAAGAAAAATTTTTATAAAAGCGCCAATCTCAATGACCGTGAAAAACTGAAAGGTTTGAGCCTCAGCAAAGGCTACGGATTGGGCGTGGCTGTTGTTCACCGCCGCCGTCAGGCCGTTACCAAAATCTTTGCCGAAGATAAGGAAAAAGAGCTTCACCGTTTAGAGATTGCTCATGGCCAGATGAATGCCGATTTGGATAAGAAACTGGCTTCAACCAAACTCGGTATCGGCGAACACGTGGATATTCTTGATGCTTACCGTATGTTTGCGCGCGACAAAGGCTGGTATAAAAAACTTTCCGATAATATCCAGAGCGGTTTGACGGCCGAAGCTGCCGTTGAGAGGGCTTATGAAGATATGTGGAACCGCCTGTCCGGAACCACCGACAGCTATTTGAAAGAGCGTCTGCATGATTTACGCGATGTTTCTGACCGCCTGCAATCTTATTTGAGCGGAGATTTCGGCTCTGTCAAAGATGTAGACAGCAATGATATTATCGTTGTTGCCCAGACGATGGGTCCGGCAGATTTAATGGATTATGACTATTCCAAAATCCGCGGTTTGATTATTGAAGACGGTACGCCGACCATGCATGTGGCTATCGTTGCCAAGGCTTTGAACATTCCGGTTGTTGCCAAAATCAAAGGTGTTTTTGAAGAGGCCAAAACCGGCGAGCTGATTGCCGTTGACGGTAATGACGGCTATGTTTATATGCGCCCGACCGCATTGGTTCAGGAAAAATTTAAAGCCAAAATTGCCGAGCGCGATAAACTGCAGGCCAAGCTGGCCGAGCTTAAAGAATTGCCGGCGCAGACCAAAGACGGTGTCAAAATCAATTTATACTTAAATGTCGGTTTGGCTTTTGATTTGGATTATATCGAAACCACCAATTGTGACGGTATCGGCTTGTACAGAACCGAGATTCCGTTTATGGCTTCCGATATCATGCCTGATGTCGAACGTCAGGTGTCTTATTACAAAGAATTAATGGATAAAGCCGGCGACAAAAAAGTCACTTTCCGCAGTCTTGATGTCGGTTCTGATAAGCTGCTGCCTTATTGGGGCAGCGTTGGTGAAGAAAATCCGGCCATCGGCTGGCGCTCGATTCGCATCACGCTGGACCGCCGCGCCATTCTGCGTAAACAGGTACGTGCTTTTCTGCGTGCCGCCGAAGGCAAAGAGCTGAATGTGATGTTTCCGATGATTGCCAATTTGTCGGAATTTGAAGAAGCCAAAGAAACGCTGCTGATTGAGCTGGAAAAAGAAAAACGCCGCGGAACCGGTGTGCCGAAACAGGTCAACGTCGGCCTGATGATTGAAGTGCCGTCGGTCATTTTTCAGCTGGACGCCATTTTGCAACAGGCAGATTTTATTTCTATCGGTACGAACGATTTGGCTCAGTTTATTTTTGCCTGCGACCGCGGCAACCCGCGCCTGACCGAACGCTATGATGTTTTGTCGGCGCCGTTTTTGACCATGATGGGCGAAATTGTCAGCAAAGCCAATAAATACGGCGTCTATTGCTCGGTTTGCGGCGAAATGGCCTCTAACCCGATTGAAGCCATGGCGCTGATAGGCCTCGGTTATCGTAATTTGTCAATGTCTGGTTCATCTTTCGGCCGTGTCAAGAGCATGGTGCGCTCGATGAATGCCGAAGATGTGGAAGATTATGTTCATACTTTATTGAAATCGCAGAAAAAAACTCTGCGTCCGCAATTAATTTCCTATGCCTATGACCATGGTATTGAAATCTATTAAAAAATGTGCAACAATTGCGCCATTCTAAACCTAAAAAGGAAGTAGCTGTGAAAAAAGAAACTAAAAATTCTCAAGGATTAAAAGAGAAATTAGAAAAGAAAGTTGAAGAACCTGTTGTCGAGATGAAAGACGCAGCCAAGGTTGAAGAAGCTCCGAAACCTGAGGCTGAGGTCAAAACGCCGGTAGTTGATGAGAAAGAAGGCAAAGTCGGTCTTTTGTTAAAAGAAGTCCGCTTAAAACAAGGCAAAAGCCTGCCGGAAATTTCTCAGGAACTCTGCATTCGCAAAGTTTATCTGGCAGCCATTGAAGACAGCGATTATGATAATATTCCCGAATATCCTTACGGAATAGGTTTCATTCGCTCTTATGCCGATTATCTCGGTTTGGACGGCGTCAATATTGTCCAGATGTATAAAGAAGAAGCCGAAGCAAACTTCCGCAAAAATAATCCTTATTTTGTGATTGAACCTCAGGTTGAGGCAACTGTCCCCAGCAAAAAATATCTGATTATCAGCCTGCTGGCCGTTATTGCCGTTTATTTTGCCTGGAGCACTTATAATCACTTCAACAATATGGAAGAAGATAATATCCCTGCTGCCGAGGCCATGGTTGAATCAGACGGCAGTGATGACGGCAATGTCAATTTTCCGCTGAAAGTTGAAGACTATTCCACTTCTTCCGAGAGCAATGAAGCCGCTGCTCCGGCCGAAGAGGCTTTGCCTGTTGTTGACGCGACCAATGCCGAAGAAAACAATCCGCAGGTAGTTGTCAAAGAAACCAGTTTTAAAGAACCGGCCAAAACTGTTGAACCTGCAGCGGTTCCCGTAGCCGAACCTGTTGCCGAAGCCAAACCCGCCAAAAGTGAAAAAGGCCTGTCTTTGAGTATTAAAAAAGACACTTGGGTTGAAGTTAAGAATGACAACAAATTATATTTGAGCAAAGTTTTAATGCCCGGTGATACTTATGTTCTGCCCAATGACACCAACCTGAAATTATCGGTCGGCAAATCTGACGGCGTTGAAGTTTTGTATAACGGCAAACCGGTTTATACCATTTCGCCGAACAAAAAGATGAATATTTCGGTTGATGACATTTTAGCCGCCGCCAACCATTAGCTTTAAGCAGATTCATGGGAAAATAGCAGCCTTAAACTGCTATTTTCCTTTTGTCGTATTAGAAAGAGGACCATAAAATGGAAAAAATTACACGTCGCAAAAGCCGCAAAATCATGGTCGGAAATGTTGCCGTCGGCGGAGATGCGCCCATCAGCGTCCAGTCGATGACCAACACGCTGACCAGCGATGCCAAGGCGACGATTGAACAGATTCAGCGCCAGGAGGCTGTCGGCTGTGATATCACCCGCTGTTCCTGCCCTGATGAAGAGTCGGCCAAAGCCCTGAAGATAATTACCCGCGAGGTAAAAATTCCGGTTGTTGCCGATATCCATTTTGATTATCGTTTGGGAATTTTAGCTGCCGAAAACGGTGCGGCCTGTCTGCGCATTAACCCTGGCAATATCGGTGGTGCCGACCGAGTCAAAGCGGTTGTTCAGGCTGCCAAAGATTATAATTGTTCGATTCGCATCGGCGTCAACGGCGGTTCTTTGGATAAACGGCTGCTTGAAAAATATGGCGAACCTTGTGCCGAAGCTTTGGTCGAAAGCGCATTGGAACAGGCCAAAATGCTTGAAGATAATGACTTTCGCGAGTTCAAAATCAGCGTCAAATCTTCCAATACGCTGATGATGATTGACGCTTACAAAAAACTGGCTGCGGCTTGTGATTATCCGCTGCATTTGGGCGTAACCGAAGCCGGCGGACTGAGAACCGGAACCATCAAATCGGCAATGGGTATCGGCTCACTGTTAATGAGCGGTATCGGTGACACGCTGCGCGTGTCGCTGACGGCAGATGTTGAAGAAGAAGTCAAAGCCGGTTATGAAATTTTGAAAGCTTTGGATTTGCGACATCGAGGCGTCAGGATAGTCTCTTGCCCCACTTGCGCGCGCCGTGGTTATGATGTCCAAAAAACAATTGAAGAGCTGGAGAAGAGACTGGCTCACATCAACCAGCCGCTGTCGCTTGCTGTTATGGGCTGCGTCGTCAACGGCCCCGGTGAAGCCGGCCATACCGATTTCGGCGTCTGCGGCGGTAAAGGTGATGAAAATATGATTTATGTGGCAGGCAAAGCCGACCACAAAGTGAAAAATGACAATATTATTGACGAGCTTGTACGCTTGGTCGAAGAAAAAGTTAAAAAAGTAGGATAAAATTATGGCAAAAATTCAAAATGTTCGCGGAACTTACGATGTTTACGGCGAAACCAAACGCAAAATGAAAAAAGTTGTTTCCACCGGTTCCGAAGTGGTGGAAAAATACGGCTTTGAAGAAATCGAAACCCCGATTTTCGAGTTTACCGAAGTCTTTTCGCGCAATCTGGGCGAAACTTCAGATGTCGTCACCAAAGAAATGTATTGCTTTCAGGACCGCGGCGGCGAAAGCTTGACGCTGCGTCCGGAAGGAACCGCCGGCGTTGTCCGTTCTTTTGTTTCTGAGGGCATGCAGCAGAACCTGCCGGTCAAATTATACTATGCCGGTCCGATGTTCCGTTATGAACGCCCCCAGAAAGGGCGTCAGCGCCAGTTTACCCAGTTTGGCTGTGAATTGTTGGGCGTTGAAACACCGCAAGCCGATATCGAGGTTATTTCCATGGCCTATGAGTTTGTTGAAAAACTCGGCCTTGAGGGTAATGTCGTGGTCGAAATCAACTCTTTGGGTGATCAGGAAAGTCGCGACGCTTACCGCACTAAATTAGTGGAATATTTGCGCGGCCACATTGACGAATTGTCCGGCGATTCCAAAGAACGTCTGGAAAAAAATCCGCTGCGGGTACTTGATTCTAAAGAAGAATGTGATAAAGAAGTGGTTGCCAATGCGCCGCTTTACTGCGACAGCCTGAACGAAGAGTCTAAAAACTTTTTCAATGAAGTCTTAAAAGGACTGGATTCTTTAGGTATTAAATATCGCATTAACAACCGTTTGGTTCGTGGCTTGGATTACTATTCTCACACAGTTTTCGAACTGGTAACCGACAAACTCGGCGCTCAGGGAACCGTTCTGGCCGGCGGCCGTTATGACGGGCTGGTCGAGCAGATGGGCGGCGGTGCCGTTGCCGGTATCGGCTGGGCCTGCGGTGTCGAACGTTTGTCAATGCTGTTGGAAGCCGATGTTTCTTTGCCGCGTCCGGTTGCTGTCATTCCGGTTGGTGATGATACTAATGCCAAAGCCGTCGAAATTGCTTATCTGCTGCGCAAAGCCGGCTATCGTGTCGAACAGAGCTACAGCGGCAATTTGAAAAAACGCATGATGAAGGCAAATAAGGCCAATGCTTATAAAGCAGTTATCATTGGTTCTGACGAATTGGCCAAGAACGAAGTAACTATTAAAGATTTAGACAGCGGCGAACAGAAAAACGTTGCGATTAATCATATTGTTGAGGAAATTAAATAAATGTCATTTGCTGAAAAACTAAGTAATGTTGTCAATCGTCATGACGAGGTGCAGGCTCTTCTGGCCAACCCCGCTTTGAGTGCCGACGAGCTGATTAAACTCAATAAAGAGTTGTCAGCGCTGTCACCGGTGGTTGAGGCGATTCACGAAATGCGCCGCGTTGAGCAGACCATGGCAGATGACAAGGCAATGATGGATGATACGACGCTTGATAAAGAAATGCGCGATATGGCCGAAGCCGAATTTTATGAGATGAAAGAAAAACTTCCCGAACTGGAGAAGAATGTCAAAATTCTGCTGCTGCCTAAAGAAGAAGATGACGAGAAAAACGCCATTCTGGAAGTCCGCGCCGGAACCGGCGGCGATGAAGCCGCTTTGTTCGCAGCCGTGCTGTTTGAAATGTATCAGCGCTATGCCCAGCTGCAGGGCTGGAAATTTGAAGTGATGGACGCTAATGAAAATGAACTCGGCGGCTATAAAGAAGCTTCAGCCAGCATTACCGGCAAAGACGTGTTCTCCAAGCTGAAATTTGAATCCGGCGCCCACCGCGTGCAGCGCGTGCCGGTCACGGAATCTCAGGGGCGCGTTCATACTTCTGCCGCAACTGTTGCTGTTCTGCCCGAGGCGGAAGAAGTTGATATTCAGATTAATCCGGCAGACTTGAAGTTTGAGGCTTATCGTTCTTCGGGTGCCGGCGGCCAAAAGGTCAACAAGACTAACTCTGCGGTACGTATCGTTCACGTACCGAGCGGTATTGTTGTTGAATCTCAGGAAGAACGCTCACAGTTCAAAAATCGTGATAACGCCATGCGCAAACTGCGTACCCGTTTGTATGACGCGCAGCGTCAGGCCAAAGATGCTGCTTATTCCGAAACCCGCAAACTGCAAGTTGGCTCTGGCGACCGTTCCGAGCGGATTCGCACTTATAACTATCCGCAGGGCCGTGTGACCGACCACCGCATTAACCTGACCTTGTATAAGCTTGATGATGTTGTTTCCGGCGATGCTTTGGGTGAGATTATTGACGCGCTGATTACCGAAGATCAGGCTCAGCGTCTGTCCGAGCTGGATTAGGAAGTTTAGGCTTTTTCTATAAAAATCTATTTAAAAATATCCGGAATAAATTTTGAGAATTCAAAAACTTATTCCGGATATTTCTTTTATTTTTAACCAGGCTTTGTTTATCGTTCTTTTGACATTTGCGCACCGATTTTGGCAACACCGGATATTTCGTCATTGCCGTTATTTTGCAGCTTTTTGACGGTGATAATGTCATGAGATGTGAGATATTGTTTCATCGTCTCCGTGTTGACATTGGTTTCCGAGAGACACTCTAATAATTTTTGTTTATAGGCTTCGGCTTCCTTGAGTTTTATGGTCAGGCGGATTTTATCCATTAAAAATTGATTAGCATTATCTGTCAACTTAGGGTCATCGATTTGAATACCCTGCTTCATCCCGTTGAGTTTGATTCTCGTCTGATAATTAGCTGCAAACTGCTCCGGGGATTCATCAGAGTTTATTTGTTCGTCGTGACTGAAATAGGATTCAATTTTTGATGTTTCCGTAACCAAGCGGTCATCTGCGGTATACAAAGTCATAAGGTCTGCATCCGGTTTTACTGCGGCAGCCGTTGAAACAATCTTTTCTTTTTTCTTATCAAGCAGTAATAAAACTTTTCTGCCTTCCGATTGAGCTTCCCACAATCTGTTTTCTTTTGCAAAATCTTTCAGTCGGTGCGGTGCTGCTTGAGATGAAACTTCTTGCAGATTAGTAAAGTCCGCTGAATTTGATTGTGTCATGTTATCCATTATTTTTCTCCTGTTTATGTTGTTTATACAACTAATTCTAACCGTTTTTTTTTTTTTGCAAGAAAAATGCGATTCGTTGGACAAAATTAAATAAATCGATAACACTTTATTAGCGGTTTAACATCTTGACTTTTTTAGTTGTACCTCATGGCAAAAATGCTATAATCCACCCAAATCAAGTTCCACAAGGCACTGCTGAAAAAGGTCTTTAAATGTCCGAGCCAAAATTTGTACACTTACGCGTTCACACCGCCTATTCTTTATCGGAAGGCGCAATTCAGGTGCCGGCGCTGATTCACAAGCTTCATGCCCAGAATGTGGCAGCCGTGGCTGTGACAGATACGGCTAATATGTTCGGCGGCAAGGCTTTTTCAAAATATGCCAAGGACGAGGGCGTCAAGCCGATTATGGGCTGCCAGTTTTATTTCCGTAATCCCGATTCTGATGATGTTTTGAAATCCAAGGGACGGATTGTCGAGCCGGATAAAATCATCTTGCTGGTCATGAATGCCGAAGGCTACGGCAATATTATGAAATTGATGAAAACCGCTTATCTGGACGGCCGTCCTTATGAAAAGCCGCAGATTTGTTTCAAAGATTTGGAAGAACACCACGCCGGGCTGATTATGCTGACCGGCGGTGTCGAAGGGCCGATTGGCCGCCTGCTTTTGGAAAACCGCAAAGCCGAAGCCGAGGAACAATTACAGCATTTCCAAAAGATTTTCGGTGACCGTTTATACATGGAAATCGCCCGTATCGGTTTGGAGAGCGAACACCAGACGGAAGATGCTTTTGTTGATTGGGCTTATCAATATAATATTCCGCTTGTGGCCACCAACGAAGCCTTCTTTTTTGACGCAGATATGTATGAGGCCCATGATGCGCTGGCCTGCATTGCCGCCGGTGAATATGTCGCTAATGAAAACCGCAAAAAGTTTTCGCCCAACAACCGTCTGCGCAGCGAAGCCGAGATGGTCGAGTTGTTCAGCGATTTGCCCGAGGCTGTGCAGAATACGGTTATGATTGCCCGGCGTTGTAATTATCTGTCGGAAAAAGTTGACCCGCTGCTGCCGATTTTTGAATGTCCGGGCGGCAAAACTCAGGACGAGTTTATTACCGAAGAGGCCTATAAAGGCTTAGCCGAACGCATGGAAGCGCATGTCTATTTTGAGGGTATGACCGAAGAACAGAAAAAAGAGATTGATGAAAAATATTATGCGCGCCTTGAATATGAATTAAGCGTCATCAAAAAAATGGGTTTCCCCGGCTATTTCTTAATCGTGTCTGACTTTATCCGCTGGTCGAAAGCCCATGGCGTGCCGGTCGGACCGGGCCGTGGTTCCGGTGCGGGCTCGATTGTGGCCTGGTCTTTGAAAGTAACCGACCTTGATCCGATTAAACTGGATTTGCTGTTCGAGCGTTTTCTGAATCCCGAACGTGTCAATATGCCCGACTTTGACGTCGACTTCTGCCAGGAAAATCGTTATAAAACCATTGAATATGTGCAGAATAAATATGGTTTTGACCATGTGGCGCAGATTATCACCTATGGCAAGCTGCAATCCAAAGCCGTTATCCGCGATGTCGCCCGTGTTCTGCAAATGCCTTATTCTCAGGCAGACAAAATTTCCAAGATGATTCCGCCCGGTGTTCAGGGTAAGAACCCGACGCTGCAGGAGGCGCTGGACCAAGTGCCCGAGCTGGAAGAAATGCGTCAAAACGACCCGCAGATTAACAAGTTGTTTGATATTGCGATGAAGCTGGAGGGCTTGTACCGCCAGTCCGGCGTTCACGCTGCCGGCGTTGTTATCGGCGACCGTCCGCTTGACCAGCTGGTGCCGCTTTATAAAGATCCCAAAGCCGATATGCCGGTCACGCAGTATGATATGAAATATGTTGAAGAAACAGGCCTGATTAAGTTTGACTTTTTAGGTCTGAAAACCCTGACGGTTATTCAGCGTGCCGTTGACTGGATTAAAAAAGAGCAGGGTGTCGATTTGGACGTTGATACGATTCCGCTTGATGACAAGCCGACTTACGAACTGTTGCAGCGCGGCGATACCGCCGCCGTCTTCCAATTTGAATCGGCCGGTATGAAAGACGTGCATAAACAAATCAAGCCTGACCGTTTTGAAGACTTAATCGCTATCGTGTCTTTATATCGTCCGGGCCCGATGGATAATATCCCGACTTATATCAAACGCAAGCACGGCGAAGAAGAAATTACCTACCTGCACCCTGATTTGGCGCCGATTTTGGGCGAGACTTACGGTATTATGGTTTATCAGGAACAGGTTATGAAAATTGCCCAGGTCTTGGGCGGCTACACGCTGGGCGGCGCGGATAAACTCCGTAAAGTCATGGGTAAAAAAATGCGTGATGAAATTCCGAAACAGCGTATTATGTTTACGGAAGGTGCTTTGAAAAACGGTATTGCCGAAGCAACGGCCACGGCGATTTTCGACCAGATGGAAAAATTTGCGTCTTATGGTTTTAACAAATCGCACGCCGCGGCTTATTCGCTGATTTCTTACCGTACCGCTTATTTGAAAGCGCATTATCCGGTTGAGTTCATGACTGCGGTGATGTCGCTGGATATCACCAACCCCGAGAAGCTGTTCTTCTTCAAAGAAGAATGCAAAAAAATCGGGATTGAGGTTTTGAAGCCTGATGTCAATTATTCTTTTGCCGATTTTGCCGTTGAAAAAGGCAAAATCCGCTATGCTTTGGCGGCGATTAAAGGCGTGGGCGCAGCCAGTATGCAGGCCATTGCCGACGAGCGCATAGCTCACGGTCCGTATAAAGATTTGTCTGATTTCATTCACCGGACCGACTTCAAACAAATTAACCGCCGTCAGCTCGAACAGCTGGCCAAAGCGGGTGCTTTCGATTCTCTGGAACCGAACCGCGGCAAAATTTTTGCGAATATCGAAACGATTATTCAGCATATCTATTCGGCAACCGAGCTCAAAACCAGTTCGCAGGCATCTCTGTTCGGAACCGAAGAGCTGCATACCAAAGTCAAACTGGCGGATAAACCGGATTGGCCGGAGCTGGAAAAATTGAAACTCGAGGCCGAGGCCATCGGTTTTTATATTTCAGCCCACCCGCTGGACAGTTATAAGGAAGGTATGGAGCGTTTGGAAGTCAAAAGCGCGGCCGAGGTTTTCAGCGGCATTAAGGTTGGTGATACCATTCGCGCCAAACTGGCCGGCTGTGTCAACTCTTTCCAAAAAAGACTCAGTAAATCCGGCAATAAATATGCTTTTCTTGAGCTTTCGGACGGCACCAGCAATTTTGAGGGGTTGCTTTTTTCTGAGGGACTGGCAAAATACGAAGAAGTGATTAATTCCGGTATGCCGTTGCTGGTCAGTATCGTCATCACCAAAGAAAGCGAAGAAACCAACCCGCGCGTGATGATTAACAGTGTCGAAACTTTGGATCAGGCAATCGCCAATGTTGCCAACGGGCTGATTATTTATATCAACAATGTGGCCGCCGTTCGCCAGATTAAAGAAATTTTGAGCAAAGATAGAAACGGCACAAATAAAATATATATCAAACCAGAACATCCCGAGTGGGATGTTCGTATTGAACTCCCCGGCGGTTTTGCCTTTGTCAATGATATCATCGGCAAAGTCCGTGCGGTTTCGGGGGTAACGACCATAAAGGAAATATAGCGATGTTAGATAAACTTCTGAGTAAATTGCGACAATACTTTTCCGAATGCCCCTGCTTCAAAGAGGGCGGCTGCTTATGCGCCGAAGTTGATCCTGACAAAATCAAACCGGTCAAACTGCCGCTTGTCAAAATGATGTTTGCGCCTTTCAGCCTGCTGCTGGATAACGGTAAAAACTTCTTTATGCTGGCGCTGATTTTTTCTTTGGTTATCAGCATTCTGGCAATGGCCTCCGGGTTCGGATATATGTGCATCTATGCTAAAATTGCTCCCGTTTCGGCTTATTGCAGCGATTCCGGCATTGTGTATCTCATTTATCAATTGGCCAAAGTTTTTCTCTGGTCGCTTTTTGCCGTCAAATGGTGTGAGAGCAGCTTGCTGCGCCAGCCCCTGAACTGGGAATCGCTTGTTAAAGTCGATCGCCGCAGTTTTAAATTAGCCGGCCTTCTGGTGTTGATTATCCTGTTAAACTTTTTGCCGATGATTTCCGGCTGGATTCTTTATATGCGTGTTCCCAATCCCGATTGGCGCATTGAAATCTTGTTCTTTGCCTTTATGTCAATCGGCTTTGTTGTTCCGTTTATTGTCATGCGTTTTTACTCAATTGTGCCTTTTGTGATTTATGGCGAGAAGGTTCCGCCGCTCAAAGAAATCTGGTACAAAACCGTCGGCGATCTTCTGGTCATTTTGCTGAGCCTGTTTTTGATATTTATTGTTGCTGTTTTTGTCATCGGCAATCTCTACAGCAATTTCCAAACCGTTGCCGCCGGCAGCAGCTTTTACATAAATTTTGCTTCAGAGTTTATTTATAACTTGATTGTATTGTTTATTTTCACGGTGGTTATTAACAATTTCTGCCTGCAGCAGCAGTTTTTGTTCAGCGATAACGGAGAAACAAAAGATGAGCGAAAATAAGCCGGTTATTATCCTGCCGTTTTGGGAAACAATCCGCCGCAGTTTCAGCTATATTTTAACCAATTTTAATGCGCTGGTTAAGGCAAGCGCCGCTTGGTTTGTCCTGTTGCTGGCGTTTGATATGGTCACAAACTTTCCGTCCCTGTGCAGCCTGAATGCCGCGATTTGCAACGGCGGCTGGGCACAGAATGTGTCTTTGGTGGCTTTGACCGTTTCGGCCATTGCCGTCATCATCTCCTATATCCGCCATATCGTGCTGCATACGGATAATTCCGGTTATTGGAACTTGAACTTCGGCAAAAGAGAACTCCGCTACATCGGCGCTGCTTTTGTCTTTATGTTCATTATCGCGGTGCCATCTTTCATCTATGGTTTTGTGGCCGGTTTCATCGGGGCAGTAATGGGAATGGATAAAATCATTTTTACGCAGATTTTCTTTCTCGGCCTGCTGGTCATGTTGATTTTCTGCGCGCGCTTTTATCTGGTCTTTCCTGCTGTGGCATTAGACAACCGCGAAGTCGGTTTCAAAAAATCTTTCAGCATGACAAAAGGCAATACCAATAAAATCTTTTGGGGCCAGATGGTTATTATGCTGCCGGTTTTTGCCGCTTTGCTGATTTTATCGGTTTTGTTCCGTGCGATCGGTTCTGACAGCTATGTCGTCAAAATGCTGTTTGCTTTTCTGATGTTGTCCGTGTCATTTTTGGACGCCGGACTGAAAGCGGCTTATTTTGCCCATATCTATCAATACTTTATGTATTTTGCGCAAAAGCAGGAAGAAAAAATCTCAGAAGCCGTGCCGGAATAAAAAAAGCCCCGTTCAAGACGGGGTACTTTTTTATATTTTGCTGATCATCGTATTGATGATATCCAGCTTGTAATAAGCTTTGTTAAGACTGTTTTCCGGATAATGCTCCTCGACATCAAGGGCAAAAACTGCCGCCTGGTTGATTAAGAAGTCACGGCCGGTGTTAATTTCTTTAGCCTTGCGAACCAGGAGCTGCTGATATTCCTGCGCATCTTTGACGGAAGCGCCGAGCAGGCCGCCGCGCTGGGCATAAAGCTTGCTGTATTCAAAAATGGTATAAACAATCGTCAGCAGAACCAAAACAGTCAGCGGGCTGACAATCGCCAGCATAATAAACATGGTTGCCAGTAGAGAAATAACCGCTGTTGTTTTTGCCAGCCACTTTTTCCATTTGGCGTGAAAACTTATTTTCAAAACCCACAGGCAAATGGCAAAAACAGCCGTTCCGCCAAGCATAAAGATAAAATTATACCAGATATCATGGCTGAGGGCGGCAATGAAAAATTCTGAAATCAGCAGCATGCCGACGCTGAACAATAAATAGCCGATATTCAGCTTCAGGCTCAGAAGATTAACTCTTTTATGCGCGGCCTTGTCAATGATAGCCATGGCGCGTTTGATTTTCAGGCTTGAATAAGAATTGATGTTCAAAATCGCTTCATGGCCGGTAAACAAATGGCCGATAGCGCGGCGCTCATCTTTGCTGAGAGACTTCAAATCATCGGTCTTTTTGACCAGCAGGACATTATTGTCATTTTCTTCAATATCGATAATATTCTTGCGGTACAGGTCAAGCAGAAAGGCGCCGAAAGACTTTTTGTCAATCAGACCCTTGGCCAGATAGCGCAAAATCGGGGCTTCTTTATGCATACCGCTGATTTTATGATTGCGGTTGCGGCGGATATACTGCCATGAGAAAAAGTATGAGGCGGCAATGGCAATCAATCCCAAAACCGAGAAAATAATGTCGCCGTAACTATTAATGAAGCGCAGAAACTTTTTTGTTAATGTAATGTTGGAAACCGCACCTTTGGGAATGGAAACAATCATTTGCATCGCCTGACCGATAAACAGCGGCGTCTGCGACACAAAGCCGAGAATATTATCTTCTTCCTGAGAGATGATAACCGCGTCTTCATTCCACATGCCGGGGTAGCCGGACAGAGCCGACTGGCCGAGCTGTTTGGTTGACGGCGGCATAATAACCACGGCGCCGGCACGGGCAATCACCAGATTCCACACGCTGCCGGTCAGATTCCAGTAAAATTCATCAAACTCGTCATATTGGAACAACTGGTTGTCGAGCGTATAGCGGAATTGATATTCATAAATGCCGGGCGCCAGTTCGGATTTCTGTGCCGGCTCTAAAAAAAAGTAATTATTACGATCAACGATTTTATAGGGAACAGATGTTTCGTTGATTGAAACATCCAAAAGGTTTAAATCCACTTTCTGGCGTTCGCCCTGACGGGTATAAACATATCTCGGAAAAGCGCGGATAATGCCGTTCTTGAGTTTTTCGCCGTTGGCAACCGCAATAATGGTGTCTGTTACCTGAATCAGACCGTCAGGCAGCAAGTCGATTCTCGAGAAAAAATAAGGAATATGTTCTTTGGCCGGAACCAGTGTTTTGTCATAGTTCGGCGGCAGCTCAACGTCAATCACGTCAATATTGGCTTTTTTCCATTCTTCACGCTGATAAGCTTCCCACATCTGCCGCTGCTGGACAGCGTCGGCGGCACCGGGCTGCATACCTGTCGGCGAACCTTGCTGCTCGGTATAAATAGGAGCGGTTGGGCGCGGCTTGCTGGTATCAACCAGCTTGCTCATGGCATTGTCATAAATTCGTTCAAAGGTACTTTTCTTGGCCTGTTTTTCCATCTCCAGCTGTTCGGGCGTTTTCTGAACATTGATTGCGCCGTCGCCGCCGATGCCTTCGTCTCCCTCAAGCGTTGTTTTCACAACTTTGCGCAGACGGTCCTTCAGATAAGCACTCATCTGCTCTTCGTTCATCTGTTTCAGACGGGCTTTTTCTTCCAAAACTTCTTTGGAAAGTTTGAGATTGTTCTGGTTATCTTTTTTAGCGCTGTCAATGTTCGAAACCGACCTTGTGGCGGCATTCGGCAAAGCCGGATAAAGGCAGATAACGCTGAAACATATTGCAAGAAAAAGTTTTCTCATAAAAACACACTTCGCTGTTAACAAAAATTATATAACTGTCTCTTATACACATCTGACGCTGCCGACGACTAGT
>ERZ1026946.198-NODE-198-length-25172-cov-38.291277_pt1 | contig 25172 bp, 27 predicted proteins | sample MGYA00519460_ERZ1026946 | MGnify/ENA primary metagenome ERZ1026946 (study PRJEB26926, sample SAMN06164620) | human gut metagenome | biome: ENVO:00009003; feature: ENVO:2100002; material: ENVO:00002003 | host: Homo sapiens | place: USA | collected 2012 ...
TGCGCGAGCATCTTAGATTAAACGGAACGTTTACTTATTAAAAAAGACTATAAAAATACACTTTTGATTGTCCCCACCCAGCGATTGCCTTTAGGCAATGCGTGAGATAAATCCACAGCCGCCCGGACCCGGGCGGCGCACGTCGTATCAAGATGCGCGAGCATCTTAGATTAAACGGAACGTTTACGGTACGTTGGTTAAACGGTACGTTTAGGGATTTTGGATTCTACGGAGTTACGGTCGAAGCCGGGCAGTTCGAGGATTTTTTCGCGGGAGGTTTCCCCGGAGACGATTTTTATGGATGACTTGGATATGCCTAGAGATTTTGAGAGGTATTTCACAAGTTCCGCGTTTGCCTTGCCGTCGAGCGGCGGGGAGGAGAGCTTGACTTTGAGCGCGTCCCCGAGGGCGCCCACAAATTCGGTTTTTGAGGCGTTTGGCTGTACTTTGAATTTGACGCGAGCCATGAGTGTTTTTCCGCAGCGGATGGGGGAAGGGGTCAGACTTTGACCGTGAGGCCGTCGTATGCGATTTCGGAATCCGGGGGGAGGCGCTTCGACCAGGAATCGTAGTCAATCTGCCATGTGGTGTGCGTGAAATATGTTTTTTTTGCGCGGAGCAGTCTGGCGGCTTCCATCGCTTCAAATATGGACATGTGCGTCGGGTGCGGGTCTGGGCGCAGGCCGTCTATGGCCAGCACGTCGGCGCCGGATGCGATTTCCACCGCCCGAGGCGTCAGGGCTTTGCAGTCGTTGAAATATGCGATTTTCCTGCCCTCGAACTCGAAGGCGAAACCGAGAGTTTTTACGCTGCCGTGGGGAAGCTCTGCGGAGGATATTTTGAGGCCGTTTTCAAGCTCCATTTCAGGGGGCATGTCGCGCAGGTCGAAGCACGGATAGCCCCTGTGTGTGGGCTGCTCGAAGAGGGCGTAGGGAAATATTGCCTCGACGCGCTTGCGGCCGAACTCGTTTGCGTACACCGGGATGCGGTGGTCGTCCCTGCGGTCGCAGAAGCGGCGCAGGTCGTCCATGCCGAGGATGTGGTCTGCGTGGCCGTGTGTCAGAAGGAATATGTCGATTTTGTCCACGCCGGTTTTGAGGGCCTGGAGCCTGAATTCGGGGCCGGCGTCTATTTGTATGTGGAAGTCTCCGGCCTGGAGGTGGGCGCAGGAGCGCGTGCGCCAGTTCTTCGGGTTTGAGAGGTCCAGGGTGGGCTGGCCGCCGCAGAGCATCGGCACCCCCTGAGATGTTCCCGTTCCTAGAAATGTGAGAATCATTGTCTTAAAAAATCCTGTCTAATTTGGAACGCTTTGCGCGCATTTCAAGCAAAAGATTCGCGGAATCCGGGGCGGCGGAGCGCGCGGGATTTTGCCGGGGCAGCAAAAAGGCGGCGCCATTGCCGGACACCGCCCCTCCGCGCCGCGCGCTATGAGCGTATGTCGAAAACCTGGAGTTTTACGTTGTGCCTTTTCAGGCAGTTTTCAACGAAGTCCAGGTGGACCGGGTGGTTCGCGTATTCGGCGAGGGCCGCCTCGTCCTTTACTGTGACGACTATTGCGGCCGCGAACGTATCGTCTGCCACGGGTCGCTCGCTTGCGCACGGGGCGCCGCAGGCGAAGCTTTCGGCGGTTTCTATCGCCGCCAGCTTTTTCGCGGCCGCGAGGATTTCGGAATTTACGGAGCTATTCCTCGTCCTGAAAATCACTACATGGGTTATCATGACGCTATTTTCTGGGGGCCGTTATGAGGTACATCGGCGTCTTTTGTATCTTTGAAAAATCGACGGGCTTGCCGTCCTTTTCGACCGCCAAATCGGATATGCTTTCGATTGTAAAGGGAATCAGGACGAGCGGTTCGGCGGTTTTCACCTCCACCTTTTTGCCTTTGGCAAGCTCGCCCTTGTGGACGAAGGCGGCCTCGCTGGACCTCGGGTAGAGCCTGAACGAGGTGTCGCGCAGGGCGGTTATGGAAACGGTAAATTCGCGCGCGGCGGGGGAGGCGGACGCGGTTTCCCCGGATTCGCCGTCGCCTGAAGATAGGCCGGAAATTACGAATATTATTATCGCAGCTAGAATTGCGACTGCGGCGACCACAAAACCCGCCTTGAAATAGGGGGTCTTTTTGAAAACGTCGGATTCGAGCTTGACGGCCGGGCCGCCGGGCATGTCGTCGGAGCGCGATTCGCCGTCGTAGCGGTTTTCCGGGGGCGGGGGGGCTTCGTTTTCGGCAGTCATTTCGCCCAGAAACTGCTCCTTTGCCCTGTGCGCGCGGGCGGACTCCCTGTCGGCCTTCCTGCCGGAGGCAAAGGCGTTATAGTCGGCCATTACGGCCTTTTCGTCGAGGCCGAGGTATGTCGCGTAGAGCCTGAGAAATCCGCGCTTGTAAATTTCGGGGAGGTCGAAGTCAAAATCCCCAGCCTCCATGTGGCGGAGAAAGTCGCCCCTAACTTTTGTGGCGTCGGCGGCGTCACGAATCTCGACTCCCTTGGCGACGCGCGCCTGCTTCAAAGTTTCACCAAGATTCTTCATTATAAATGCGAGTCAAATTGAGCGCGGCCCCCTTTGCAATCTCTTTCTAAAAAAAACGCCCGTTTTTGAGAATAAAATTTACACGCGGGAGATTATCGCCAATAGTCTCCGGCATTATTTTTTTTTGAAGGGGCGGGGGAGCCGTCCCGGCAGCTAGACATGAGGATAATCGACAGGTACGTGTTCGTGGAATGGGCCAAGGTCTTCGCCGCAGCCATCGGCGTGACCCTCGGCATACTCGTCCTGCACGACATGTACGACGACCTCGGCAAGCTCCTTGATTACGGGGCGTCCGTCCCGCGCATACTCTTTTACTACTGGCTGCTGCTGCCGTCCTTCGTGCCGGTCGTGCTGCCGATAAGCCTGCTCATCTCCATAATATTCATCCTGGGCACATTCCATAAGAATAACGAAATCACCGCGATGCGAGCCTCGGGCATGAACGTGTTCAGGATTACGCGGTCGCTGTGGGCCGCAGGGCTTGCGCTTTCGTGCTTCATGTTCTGGATGAACGCGCACGTAGTTCCTGTCTCCGTTGAGCGTTCCAGGACGCTCTTTAACAACCTGCGCTTTGAAAAGGAAAAGGCGGGGGCGGCCGACGGCAGGGTGATAGGCCAGATTACGAACCTTTGCTTCAACAACCGCGCCGACTCCCGCCTGTGGTTCATCAACAAGTTCAGCCAGGCCACCAAGAAGGCCTACGGCGTTGAAATCCACGAGCTCGGCCCGGACGGCTTCGAGCGTTCCAAGATTCTCGCCCGCGAAGGCGTGTTCGACGACGTGGACATGTGCTGGTTTTTCACGGACGGCCAGCAGATATTTTTCGACGAGAAAACCGGGAGGCCCGAGCGCGCCGAAGTTTTCGAGAAAAAATACTTCCGCTCTTTCAGGGACGACCCGCAGATAATGAAGCTGAGCATGGCGCGCGCGAAGGACCTTTCGCTCTTTGAGCTGCGCGACCTCATGGCGGCCTCGGGCGGGGGCGGGACGGAGGCGATGCGGCCCTACGCCGTGCGCATGGCGGGCATTTGGGCCAGCCCGTTTGCGTGCCTCATCGTGGTTGCAATCGCCATCCCGTTTTCAATAGCGGGGGTGAGGACGAACCCCATGGTGGGGGTGTCCAAGACGGCCGGCCTGTTTTTTGCGTATTATATTTTGGACAGCATTTTTTCGGCCCTCGGCTCGAATGGCACCCTCCCGGTGGACGCGGCCGCATGGCTGCCGAACGTGCTCATGTTCGCGTTCGCGCTGTCCCTTTACAGGAAGAACGTATAGATTTGCCATGGAACACATTGACGTTTTGGTTATAGGCAGCGGCGGCCGCGAGCACGCCATTGTCAAGGCGGTTAAAAAGTCCCCGCTTTGCGGCAGGCTCGTGTGCGCCCCGGGAAACGGCGGCATCGGGCTCGACTGCGAGACTGTTAAAATTTCGGCGGAGGACGTCCCGGGAATCGTGGCGTTTGCCAGGGAGGGCGGCTTCGGGCTGGTCGTCGTCGGGCCGGAAATCCCGCTCTCGCTGGGGCTTGCAGACGCCCTCAGGGCGGAGGGGATAGCGGTTTACGGTCCGAACAGGGACGGGGCGATGCTCGAGTCGAGCAAGGCCTTCTCAAAGTCTTTCATGAAAAAGTACGGCGTCCCGACGGCTGCCGGCGAGAATTTTACGGATTTTGCCTCCGCCAAAAAGTTCATTGAGGAGGCCCCGTACGACGTCGTGATAAAGGCCAGCGGCCTGGCTGCCGGCAAGGGCGTGATAATCCCCGCCTCCAGGGCGGAGGCCGTCGAGGCGGCGCGGGAGATGCTCGAAGGCGGCGCTTTCGGGGAGAGCGGAAAGACCGTGGTCGTAGAGGAGCGAATGGAGGGCGAGGAGGCCAGCATCATGCTCATGGTCTGCGGCCGCAAATACGTGATGCTCCCGACGAGCCAGGACCACAAGAGGGTCGGGGAGGCCGACACCGGCCCCAACACCGGCGGGATGGGGGCCTACGCGCCCGCAGCCGTGGCCACTCCGGAAGTCCTGCGGCGCGTCCGCGAAGAGATTGTCGCCCCGACCCTAGCGGGCCTGGAGGCCGAGGGCATCGACTACCGGGGGACGCTTTACGTGGGAATCATGATAACTGCGCAGGGGCCGAAGGTCGTGGAATTCAACGTCCGCTTCGGCGATCCGGAGTGCGAGGTGCTGATGCCGCTTTTGAAGTCAGACCCCCTCGAAATCATGAACTCCATAGCGCGAGGGGCCCTCGATGCCGAGTCTGTCGAAATAAGCGGCGGCTTTGCGGCGATTGTCGTGGTGTGCGCGGGGGGGTATCCAGGCTCCTACCGCAAGGGCGACCCGATAACCCTGCCCCGGGAGGAGCCGGAGGGCGCGTGGGTCATCCACAGCGGCACCGTCCGCGACTCCGGGGGGCGCATCCTGACCTCGGGGGGAAGGGTGCTCGGCATGACGGCAGTTGCCGACACGCTCGAAGGCGCCCTGGCTAAAGCTTACCGCCTTTGCGACGATACTTCGTTTGAAGGCGCATTTTTCCGCAGGGACATCGGGCACCGCGAGCTCGCGCGCCGTTCGGCCAAATGAACATGAGAGATTCTGTCATATTTTTGTGCACGGGCAACATCTGCCGCTCGCCCATGGGCGAGGGGCTCTTGCGCCACGCCATTGCAGGCCTTCCCGAAACCAGCCCGCTCAAACGCCTGCGGGTGGTTTCCGCGGGCACTTTCGGCGAGGACGGAATGCGCGCAAGCCCCAATTCCGTCGAGGTCCTGAAGCGCGTCGGGATAGACATATCGGGCCATATTGCAAGGACGCTGGACGAAGGCATGATGCGCTCGTGCTTCGCGCTCTTTGCGATGACGCGCTCGCACCTTGACGCCGCGCGCCGCGAGTTTCCGCCGGATTCCATGCCGCCGCACATGATGACCCTCCTTTCGCTCGACCCCGGCGCCCGGCATTCGGATGTGATGGACCCTTACGGGTGCGGCATCGGCACTTATGTCGAGGTTCGCGACGAAATAATGGCGTGCATACCGCATGCGGTGAAATTTTTGGAAAGGGAATTGTCCAAATGAAGATTGCAATAGGCGCCGACCACGGCGGTTACCAGCTAAAGAACTCCCTCGCAAAATCGCTTGAGGACGCGGGGTTTGAAGTGGAGGACTTCGGGACGAATTCCCCGGATTCGGTCGATTACCCGGATTTCGCAAAGAAGGTCGGCGCGGCTGTCGCCTCCGGCGAATGCGGGCGCGGAATCCTCATATGCACGACTGGAATCGGCATTTCGATTTCCGCAAACAAGATTGCCGGCATCCGCGCCGCGCTCTGCCACAACGTTGACGGCGCGAAATATTCGCGGCTGCACAACGACGCCAACGTGCTCTGCATGGGGGCGAAATACGTGGGCAAAAAGCTCGCTTTTGAGATGGCAAAAACCTTCCTTTCCACCGACTTTGAAGGCGGCAGGCACGCCCGCAGGGTCGGCAAGATTGAAGGCGGCTGCTGCGGCTGCTCCGCCCAATAGGTCTCGCCCCCGGGCAGTGGGCGCCTGCGCAATGGGCGCATGAAGCGCGGGGGGCCTTTCTGGAATCTGGATTTTTCAGGGGGCTTTTCCCCGCCGTTTTTTGCGGGCGCTTGAAGGCATTTTCCCCAGCCGAATCATGCGGCGGGAGGCTCCCAAAAGGGCGCATCAAAAGGAGCATCCCCGGAAGCTTTCAATAGGCGGCTGGCTGCCGCGATACATGGCAAACGGCAAAAATTTGGAAAACGCGCGGGCTTTAACTTGCGCGTTTTTATTTATTCAAAAAAATTGGGCCTGGCACAGATGAGAGAACGGAAAGCGGATTCTGAAATGAAATTTTACGCGCAGAAGAAGCGTCCGCCCGGCCTGCCGTGAAATGCCGCCTGATTTTCCGTTTCCTCAGGCCATTCCAATCTATGCTATAAGATTGCCCCGTCCGGCAGTTTGGAAGCCGCTGCTTGTTCTTTTCGGGCGCATCCGACCGATTTTTGGCTCTTCGGGCGCATTCCAGTTTGTGCAGTATGCCCGCCATGTTTCGGGCGAATGCGGGAAATGTTCAAAAGTCAAATTCGCGGTGCGGCCCCGCCGGCAATCCCATTGGATTTGCGCCAATTCCGCCGCCCGCTTTCCCGCCAGCCGCCTGCGGAGGCAATGCAAAAAAAAGACGTCCGCAAAAAAGCGGACGCCTTTGTAAAATTATGTTTTTAAAACACTGCGGGATGGCGGTTTTTAGAGGGCCGCTGCGGCGCGCGGAATAGCGCCTGCGCCTTACTTTGCGCCCAGCGATACGAGCTTTTCCTTGAGGGCGTCCTTCGTGGAAAGCCCTACGGAAATATCCGCCACCTTGCCGTTTTTGAAGAAAACGATTGTGGGGATGCTCGAAACGTTGAACTGCTGGGCCAGGCCCTGGTTTTCGTCGACGTTTACCTTGCAGATGGAGGCGGAGTCCCCCATTTCGGCGGCGAGCTGCTCGAGCACGGGGCCAAGCATCCTGCACGGGCCGCACCACGGGGCCCAGAAGTCCACTAGGACCGGCTTGTTCGCGGCGATGGCCGCTTCAAAATTGGAGGAGTCGAGATGATCTATTGCCATATTGGTTTTTCTTTCATTACTTGTCCAGAAAGAATAGGACGGCGAAAGCTATCGCCACAGCCGCGCAAACCGCGTCTATGAGGACGAGCGCGGGGCTCTCGGCGCTGCCGGACGCCGCGGAGGCTCCGAAATCGGCCGGGCGCGGATTTGAGAAGGCCGGGGCCTTCGCTTCCGGAGCCGAATCCGAACCGAACCGGACCGTCGGCGCGGCCGCCTTGGGCAGGTCGAACTTCGGGAGGTTTGTGTTGGGCTTGGGGGCTTCCGTATTCTGGTTTTCTTCGGACATGGTTTTATTCCTTCTGCTTTTTGCGTTGTTGAAACCGTTTTTCTTCAAAAATTACGGAGAGTATTCCCCCGATATGAAGTTTTTTCAAGACAAAAAGCGCGGAGAAAAAACTGGTTTTTCTTCGGCGTTATTATCGGAACGGGGCTTCGTGCGTTAAGCGCTTTCCCGGGATGCGGGCGGGAATCTGCGGCCTAGCTTACAAATTCGAGCCATCCCATGAGCGCGAGCTGCAAAAGTATCATGAGCGCGACCAGCGAGTAGCTGAACACAAAGAACCCCGAAACCCTCATTTTGCGCTCTCCGGCGTATTTTTTCATCGTGGGCCTAAGATATGGATAGCTCCGGGTTTTCGGCAAGCCTTTTTTGCGCGGCTGCGGCGAGGGCGCGCGTCCCATCCAGCCCCGCCGCTTCCGCGCATTCGGCCAGGGAGGCCAGGGCGGGGGGGATGTGGGCAAGGTATTCCGCCTTGCCGCAGGAGTCCGCGAGGAACGCGTACGCGCCGAGGGCCTGCATCAGGCGTTCTGCCGACGCCGCAAGAAATGCGGGGGCGCAGCCGTCGGGGTCGAGCCCGCGAAGGCCGCAGTAGTAGGCGAATAGCTCTGCGCGGGCGGCGGGGGAAAGGCCCGCGTAAGGGTCGAACAAGAGGGAGCCGACATCGTACCAGAAAGGCCCCGTGCGCATGCCCTGAAAATCTATGAATTTCACCTTTCCCGGCCCGCACACTATGACGTTCTGGGACTGGAGGTCGCGGTGAAGGAGCGCCTGGGGGGCGGCCGCGAGGAAGCGCGCAAGCCCCTCCCATTCCGCCTCCGGCCTCTCCGCCTTCATCCCGAGCTGCTTTTCTATGAGGTTTTCAAAGAAATACGACTGCTCCCATGCGTACAGCTCCGCGTCGAATCCGGGCATCAGTTCCGGCCCGCGCTTTGAAAATTCCGCAGTGGCTCCGGAATGGAGCGCGGCGGCGGCGAGCAGGGCGGCTTTGTACGCGCTCGCTGCTTCGCCTTCCGCGGCCGACTTTGAAAAGTCGAGGAGGTCTTCGCCCCCGGCGTCCTCCATGACGAGAATCCGCCTTTCAGGGTCGTGGAAAAAGATTTTCGGAACAGGGACGCCGCAGGAGGCGAGAAAGCGCGCGATGTCGGCATATAGGAAGTTTTCGCGCTTTCTTGCGGAGTAAAGGCAGAGCACGCACGGGCCGAAGGAGGCGTCCGAGAATCGGAAAAACGAGCGGTCCGACCCCCCCTTGCATATTGCTTCCGGTGCGGAAACGGGCGAAAAGCCCGGCAGGTTCGGGAGTTGCGGCGCGTTCATTTGAGCCTTTCGTATTCCTCGGGGGTGCCTATGTCGCTCCAGAACGACGAGTCCTCCCACATCCCGACTGAGCCGCCGCGCGCTATGTAGCCGGAAATGGCCTCGACAGTGGAAAACCTGCTCCGGGGAAATTCCTCTACAAACTTCAAAAATTCGCCGCGCGCCGCGAATATTCCGGAAAACTGCATGGCGGCATCATACTGCGCGCCCAGCAGAAAGCGGATGTCGCAGACGCGCCCGCCGCGGACCGAGACGTTCCTGCAAGGCCCATCGCGCCTGAGGACGAGCGACGCGTCGTCGGGGCCGGAGGCGAAGGAGTCGAGAAACGCCCGCATGTCGATGCCGGAGAATATGTCGCCGTTATAGACTGCGGCTCCGCTTTCAAAATCTATGCGGTCCAGGACGTTTTTGAGCCCCCCTCCGGTGTCCAGAAGCTCGGGCTCGTGCACGAATTCAAGCTCCGCACCGGCATGGGTTCCGGAGGCGAAACGCTCCGCGTAGCGCCAGGCGGCGTGGTGGGTGTTCACGATTATCCTGGATATGCCGGCCGAGGCCAGAGAGTCGAATATCCGCTCTATGAGGGGGCGCCCCCGGACCTCCAGCATGGGCTTTGGCGTCGAGTCCGTCAGCGGGCGGAGGCGAGTGCCGAGCCCCGCGCCAAGGACGAATGCTGTCGTGGGTTTTTCCATTGCAAAGACATCTTTCCCCGCAGGGCGCGATTTTCAAGCAATTTCGCCCGGGCGCGGCGGGGCGGCCTTTGCATGGGGATGCGCCCCCATTCCGCGCCTCGGCGCGGCGCAGGCCCCGGCGGGGGCAAATGCGGCGTTTTGTTTTGTTGACAGGCGCGCGCGCGGCGTTAATTTTTTACCCTTTAAATTCAGAAAAAATTTATGATTACTTGGATACAGGTTCTTCTGCAAAAGCACCACAAGATTATTTTCTCCGTGCTTTTGTTTGTGATTATCATCGCGTTTGTTTTCTCGATAGGCTCGTCCATCCCGTTTTTCGGCGGCGGCTACGGCGGCGAAAGTTCGGCGACTCGCAAGGATTTTTACGGATACAACCTCGAGGGCGGCCCGCAGGCCGAAGCGCTCGCCTTTCAGGCGAGGCTCGCCTTCATGTTCGACGGCGCGACCCCCACAAACCGCATGTATTCCGACGAGATAAAGAAGCAGGCATACCTCCTCCACCTCGCAAACTCCCTTTCAGTCGGCCGCGTTTCCGACTCGGAATTCAAGGCCTACGTCCATTCCCTCCCCGCCTTCAAGGGCCCCGACGGCAAGTTCAGCCCTGAAAAATGGAAGGAATTCATCGACACCTACCTGAAGGTTCCCGGAATGTCCGAGGAGTTCCTCAACCGTGCAATCGCGCAATTGGCCCTGGTTGAAAGGATGCAGAACCTGGTATCCGGCCCCGGCTATGTGCTCACGGAGGAAGTTAAGAGCGTCTATGACGAAAGCAACGGAAAATGGGATGTGGCCGTCGCCGAGGCCGACTTCGGGGCTTTCAACCCGAAAATCGAAGCCGACGAGGCCAAGCTCAAGACGTTTTACGAGGCGAACAGGGAGGCTTTCCGCATTCCCGCCGCCGTGGCAGTGGACGCAGTGCTGATTCCGGCCTCCGGCTTCGCCGACGACAAGGAGGCCCTCTCCGACGCCGACGTCGAAAAGCACTACCGCGCCACCATGCGCAAGTATCTTTCGTTCAAAGACGGCCAGCCGGAAATCAAGGATTTGAAGGACGTCCGCGCCGAAGTCGAGAAGGACCTGCGCGCCTCTAACGCAGTGACGCGCGCCTTTTCCAAGGCCGAGGAAGTCGTGATGCGCCTGTATGACGCGGACGCAAAGTTCGGCTCGGAAGAATTCAAAAAGCTCGTGGCCGAGGAAAAGCTCGCGCTCAAAAAGCTTCCCTTCATCCGCCCTGACCAGCCCCTGCCCGAGGGCGTCCCCGCGGAGGTTGCAAAGTCCGCCATAGGGCTCACCGCAGAGAATTTCTATTGCGACCCCGTCGTTACGGACGAGGGCGCATGGCTCGTGTTCTTCCGCGAATCAAAGGATTCGTACGTCCCGGAATTTGCCGAGGCGAAGGCAGCCGTGGAGGCCGCCTACTCCGCAGAGAGGAAGGCCGAAGCGTTCTCCGAAATGGGCGGAAGCTTCTCAAAGTCTGCGGGAGAGGCCGTTAAGACGGGCGGCGCCAAGGCGTTCGGCGACGCGGCCAAGGCCGCCGGATTCAAGGTGACGGAAATCGAAAAATTCTCGTTTGCCGACCCCGCCTTCCGCAACGCCTCCATGGCCCGCTATTGGGGCGTGCTTAAGGATGCGCTTTCAAAGATGAAGCCGGGCGAGGTTTCCCCCATGTTTACGGCGGACGGCAAGGGGTTTGTGGTCTATGCTTCGGCATTCAGCGCGCCCGAGCGCGACGATGCGAAGCTGAAGCAGCTTGAGGAGGAGGCCGTATCCTTCATGAAGGCGTGCAGCGCCTCGAGCGTGCTGCATAACGCCATCGGCTCGGAGGCCGGAGCGGATTCCGAATAGCCCTGGTTTTTCTGAAAACTGCCCCGCATTTTGCGGGGCTTTTTTGTTTTCGCCATGGCAGGCATGGATACCATACATGCGGATGCGGAATTTTTTTTGGGGAAGATGCTTTTGGGAGAATCTGCGGCGGCGCAAGTATATTGCGGCTTGAAAAATCTTGCGGCGGTTCTCGGCAAAAGTTTTGCAATGCCTTTCGTAGGCGCGGGATTGGGAGGAATAAAACCGCCGGCGTGGGATGATGTAAAGGCGGATTCCGCGCTTGAATCCGCCGGTTAAAAAGCGTGCGTTCAAACTGAAAAACAGGCGCTGATAAATTCCATATTTGCAATGCGCTTTGAATTGGCGCGGCTATGCTTTCAAAAAAAGCTCTGACATGGATAAGGAAACGGAAGGCGGATTTCGGGACGGAATTTTACGCGGATAGGAAAAATCCCGCCTGAGCTGCCGCGAAACACTACCTGATTTTCCCTTTCTTTCGGGGCATTCTAATCTATGCCGCTCCCCCAAAAAAAATGCGGCAAATTGCGGCACTGCCGCGCGCGCCGGACGCTCCCGTTTTCACCTCTTTCTCCGCAACTGTAATCCCGGGAAATGCGCGCTGCCTCTCCGTTTATGCTTGCGCCCGTTTAGTCTTAAATCTGGAGCTAGGCCGGACGGGATGTTTGAGCGAAATGGAATCTGAATTTCTGCAACCTTTGGGGCAAGTGTGGCCGCCCAATCCGGCGGGCGGGGAATATGGGCAGTCGTTTTGCGGGCTTTCTATTGGCTTTGGATTGCCGTCCGGGATTGCCGATAGCTTCGGGGATGTTCGGGAAAAAACGAAATCCGAATTACGGCGCTCTTTGGGCGGCGGGGCGCATGGCAAGCCGGGGCGCGGGCGGGCGTCTGCCTCCGGCATCCGGCGCCGCGCGGGATATGCCGCAACGGGCGCTTGTCAGGCGCGGCTTTCGGGCGGAAAGAACTTTTTGACGTGCCTTGCAAGGTCGGCTTCGCGGTCGAGCGTGCCGCCGTCCAGAAGCCAATCTGCGAAATGCCGCGCAAAGAACGGGGAGAGGGCGTATCCCTTCGAGCCGAACCCGTTGAACGAGTACGCGTTTGGAATTTTCGGGTGGACGCCGAGGTGCGGGCGCGTCGTTGCGGTGCAGGGGCGGACTCCTGATTCCTGGCCGACGGTTTCAAAAGGCGTTCCCGGAATTATCGAAGAAAGCGCCTTTTCCAGTTCGGCTCGCGCCTCCGGGGTGGGGGAGGCGGCCCTGAAGTTTTCGCGGTCCCAGGTCGAGCCGCAGCGGAACAGGTCGCTGCGGTGGCGCATCAGCCATTTTTCCCGGTGTATTATCTTGTCGGGCAGGTCTGCGGAAATTTTGAGGGTGAGTATTTCCCCGCGCGCGGGGCGGTAGGGGAGCCAGCCGAACCAGGGGTTATCGACGGCGCGCCAGCCCTCGCAGAATATTATCCTTTTCGCCTCGACCCCGCGCAGGCGGACGGAGACCCCCGTGAATTCCACTTCGGAGTAGTCGGCCCTTTCAAGGCGCAGGACGCCGCGCTCCAGAAAATGCCGCCTGAGGCATTCCATCGCGCGAGGGGCTTCGACCCACGCCGAAAAGCCTATGCAAAACGAGCCGAAATTGTCGTTGAGCGGGGCGAGGGAGCCGGGGGCAGCGCGGTCGCTTAGAAAGCCCGAATAGGCGGGGTCGCCCTTGCGCCTGCGCCATAGTTCGGCCTCTTCGCCGGACTTGCAAAGCTGGAGTATTTCGCGCCTGAAGAAAAACTCCCCGCCGAGCCTTTCCTGGAGTTCGGCGTAGAACTCCTTTGCAAACGGGAGGGCGGCTTCGCTCCTCCAGCTCTTTGCGAGGCGCTTGCCGGTTATGGGGTTTAGCACCCCGGCTGCGGCGAGGCAGGCTGCGCCGTTCCACGAATCGTCGAATATCTGCACGTCGAGCCCCCGGTCCATGAGTTCGAGCGCGAGGCATGAGCCCGCTATTCCCTGCCCGACGATTATCGCGTCCGCGTCCATATGCGTCCTAAAATAGAAGCGGCTGCCCGTCCCCGCCGAGCGCCGAGCGGCCCAGGACTTCCCAGGCTTTTGGGGTGAGCATTCTGCCCTGCGGGGTGCGCTTTATGTACCCCTCCTGTATGAGGAACGGCTCGTGCACCTCCTCCAGCGTGTCGGCCTCCTCGTTTACGGCGACTGCTATCGTGCCGATGCCGACCGGGCCGCCCCGGTAGTTGTCCGCCATCACGCGCATTATGCGCTTGTCCATTTCGTCAAGGCCGTTTTCGTCGATTTCGAGAAGTTCGAGGGCCCTTGCCGCCGAGTCCTTTGTTATCTTGCCCCCGGCCCTCTCCTGCGAGTAGTCGCGGACGAAGCGGACGAGGTTGTTGACGATTCGCGGCGTGCCCCGCGAGCGGCGCGCTATCTCCATCGCCCCCGGCGGGTCGATTCCTATTTCCAGGAGCCCGCAGGTGCGTTCGGCGATTTTTGAAAGCTCTTCCTTCGGGTAGTAGTCCAGCCTGGTCTTCAGCGTGAAGCGGCTGCGCAGCGGGGCGGTGAGAAGCCCTGTGCGCGTGGTAGCGCCTATCAGCGTGAAGCGGGGGATTGTGAGGCGCACGGAGCGGGCGTTGGGGCCCTGGTCTATCATGATGTCTATCCGGTAGTCCTCCATTGCGCTGTACAGGTACTCCTCGACGGTGCGCGAAATCCTGTGTATTTCGTCTATGAAGAGTATGTCGCCCTCCTCGAGGTTTGTGAGAAGCCCGGCGAGGTCGCTGGCCTTCTCTATGACGGGCCCCGAGGTGATGCGTATCTGCGAGCCCATCTCGTTTGCGAGTATCAGGGCCAGGGTGGTCTTGCCCAGCCCCGGCGGCCCGTGCAGAAGGATGTGGCTGAGGGGGTCGCCCCTGCGCCTCGCCGCGCCCACCATGACCTTCAGCCTTTCGAGCGTCCTTTCCTGCCCGGTGAAGGATTCGAATCCGGCGGGCCTGAGCGACGCCTCGAACGAGTCGTCGCGCTGTTCCAGGGCCTGTTGCAGGTAGTCGCTTCCCTTCTCCATAATTCCTCCCAGAATCGCCGCACTCCCCCCCGCGCGCAAGCAAAAAGATATTTGACTAAAAAAATCGCCCGGCGAAACTCTGGGGCGTGATAATAAGAAGCGTCAGGCTGCTGGACTTCAGGAATTCCGCCCTATCGGAGGCGGACCTCGACGCGCGCAGCGTGTGGGTGGGCGGCATGAACGCCCAGGGCAAGACCAACCTCCTGGAGGCGGCGGGGCTGTTGCAGGCGGCGCGGTCGTTCAGGACTTCAAAGTCGTCGGCTATGATAAGGCACGGGGCGCAGGCCGCGCAGGTCCTCTTTAAGATAGGGCACGAGGAATTCGGCGAGTGCGAGGTGCTCATGGAGTTTTCAAAGGCGGGCCGCAGGATAACCGCGTGCGGAGCCGAAGTGAGGCGGCTTGGAGACTTCATCGGCAGGTTCCCCGTCCTTGCGGTCTGCTCCGAGGACATGAAGCTGGCCCGGGGCGCCCCGCAGGAGAGGCGCAGGTTCGCGGACATGCTGATTTCGTCGCTCGATGCGGAATACTTTGAGGCCCTGCGCAGGTTCCACTCGGCCCTCGCCCAGCGCAACGCCCTGCTCAAGTCGGGGGCGTCGGACTCCGCATCGTTTTCGGCGTTCGAGGCCCAGATGGCCGAATCGGCCGCAGTGGTCTCGGAAAAGCGCCGGGAGTATCTGGAGGAGGCCGCAGCGGTCGCGACTGAAAAATACCGGGCCCTCTCGGGCGGGCGGGACAAGGCCGCAATAAGGCTCAAGCCCGACTCGCCCGCGTCGTCTGCGCAGGAGTATGCCGCCCTGCTTGAGGCGCAGCGCCCCCGCGACGCGCTTCTGGGCGCGACTTCCACCGGCCCGCACCGCGACGACTTCATGATTTTCATCTCCGGAAAGAACGTGCGCGAGTTCGCCTCGGAGGGCCAGCAGAGGTCGGCCGCCCTGTCGCTCAAGCTTGCGGAGTTCGACATGCTCAAATCCCGAGGCCGCACCCTCCCCGTAATGCTTTGCGACGACATCCTTGGGGAGCTGGACTCTGCGCGCCGCGCCGCCTTCTGGGAGTGCGTGGACCCCGGGGCGCAGGTCGTCGCCTCATCCACTTCCCCCGCGCCGTCGGGCCTGCCTTCACGGCCGGAATGGAAGTCGGTGCGCGTCGAAAACGGGGAGTACTTCGCCCGGTGATGCGGCGAGGCCGTCCGGATTTTTCCCGGCGAAAGGCGCGCCGCAGACGCTGCGCCGTATGGCCCTTCCCGCAGCCGCCGCAATCCGGGCATTTTTCCGCGCCGAAGCGCTCTTTGTCCGGATTTTTCAGGCCGGGCTTCCCAGTCCGCATTTCGCGGGGAATCTCCCCGGCAGTTTCCCCGCCTTTTTGAATGCAAAAGCTTCGGCCCCGGGCCTGCAATGCGGGCGGGCTCCGCTTCGCCTCGGGGATGCGCTAGAGAAGCTCAACCGCTATGGCGTCTGCAAGCGGAACTCCCTTTTCTGTTATCCGCAGCGTTCCTCCCGACTCCTCCAGCATGCCCTCGCGCACAAGTTCGGATATGGCCGGGGCGTATTTTGAAATGTCGGCGTTCGGAAAGCGCGCGCCGAGCGTCGGAAGGCTCACTCCGGAGCGCATCCTGAGCCCGAATATGAGGGAAGACGATAGCATTTCGCCGTCATCAAGGCGCACGACGTCCTCCCAGAGCCTCTCCGGCCCCGCGACCGACTTGAGCCACCGCCCGATGTCCGCCGGATTGCGCCGCCTTAGCCCCCCGAATTGCGAGGCCGCAGCCGGGCCGAATCCGACCCAGCAGCCCATGCGCCAGGTGTTTATATTGTGCTCGCACTCCCAGCCGGGTAGGGCGTAATTTGATATTTCGTAGTGCCGGTAGCCTGCGGCGGCAAGAGTTGCGACGGCGTCCCCCAGAAACTCCGCCTCGCTCTCCTGAATTGATATTTCCTTTGAAACCCCCGCGCAGCACGACGTCCCGCTTTCAAATTCGAGGCAGTATGCGCTGACGTGCTTCACCCCGCTTGCGGCCGCGCGCGCCAGGTCCGAGAGCCACTCCCCGCGCGTCTGGCCCTCCGCCCCGAAAATCAGATCTATATTCACGTTTTCAAACGTTTCAAGGGCCTCCTCCAGCGCGGCGGGGGCGGCGTTCGGCGGGTGGGGTCGCCCGAGGCGCGCCAGCGTTACAGCGTCGAAGCTCTGGACCCCCAGCGACAGGCGGTTTATCCCGAAAGAGCGCATCGCCTCCAGCTTTTTGCGCCGCACCGTGCCGGGGGCGGCCTCGCAGGTCCATTCCACCCTGCCGGCGCACTCCGAAAACGCCGCGCATAGCCTTTCAAGATAGCTTTCCGAAAGGCATGTCGGCGTCCCCCCGCCGAAAAAGACGCTTGAAAATTCCGCTTCCGGGTTTTCCCTCCTGAACCGCCCGACCTCGCTTTCCACGCCCGCAAGGTAGGAGTCTATGTCGGACGGCGAGGGGAACTTCTTGTAAAACCTGCAATAGGCGCAGGAGCGCGCGCAGAACGGCACATGCACGTACGCGGCGGGTTTTGAGGGGCTTGAAAAGTCCAGAAGCGGGTTAAGTTTGTCTTGCACCTGTTCGATAAATGCTTAAAGCTTGCGGGACAGAATAAGAGCAATCCTATGAACATTGTAAAGAATTTTAGAACCGCCCTGGGCGTTCTCGCAACTGCGGCCCTGTTCGGCTGCTCCGGCCTGACAAACCTTTCGCCGCAGAAGGTTCCCCAGAACCCGTCAAACATCTACACCCTCTCCGTGCGCGCCGAGATAGCCGACGCCGTAGTGAAGGGCTCCGTGAAGCCGTTTGTAATCATCGACGAAAAGAAGTGCCTGATGACGGAAGTCTCAAACCGCTCCGGCGACCGGGTGTTTGAATACGAATACCACATGCCGCGCGGGCGCACCGAGGCCAAATACTACTACCAGGTTGAATACAAGTGCGACACCGGCGCGGGCGGGATTGTCGACCGCAAGCTTGTAAGCCCCACCGTTTACAAGATTGAAAGTACCGCGCGCTACGCCTCCAGCCTCGCTTTCGACCGCGGCCCGGTCGGGGCGGTTGTCCCGGTGACGGGCAGGGGCTTCAACAGCCAGGACAGGATCCGCTTCGGCGGCGTAATGGCAGACGTCGATTCCGTCAGCCGCAACACGCTCAACTTCATCGTCCCCCCGCTCCAGGCAGGGCGCATTTACGACGTGGAGCTGGTGGGCGAGAACGGCTCTACATGGATAGGCTCCTTCAAGGTTGACCCCTCCAGAATATCGGTGTCGCCCTCTTCCATTGAAATTTCGAGCGGCGACGTCGTGAACGTCGTATTCAACATCGGCTTCCGCGCTCCCGAGGGCGGCTATCCCATTGACGTTACAACGAACATTCCCAGCAGCGTCGTGATGCCCGAAGTGGAAGTCAAGCCGGGCGAGGACCGCGCCGTGGTCCAGCTCAAGGGCGTCGGCGAGGGCTCGGGCAACCTGTACATAAACGCGCTCGGCTTCCGCGAAACGGTTGTCCCGGTGACGGTAAAGCTGTCGGACCCGTCGTCTTCCGGCATACTGCGCCAGGTGCAGGAGAAGGCCGGGGAATAGCGCCCGAGGCGCACCCGCGCCCGGAAACGGAACTTTAAATTTATGGCATCAGCATCAAAAAAATCCAAAAGGGCGCCGGAGCCCTCCGCCAGGGCGCGGAAGGCGCCGGGGCGCGCGCCTTCCAAGCAGGCGCTTGTTCCGGGCGCCATAATCCACAGGGGATGCCCTGCGGACCAGCCGATAGATTCGGCTTTTTCGTCGATGGCCGAGCGCATCGTAAAGATACAGCGCGACCTGCTTATGCCCGCGATAACCTTCGAGCATGCGGGGCTCCAGAATACGATAACCTTCTTCGGCGCCTCGCGCATAAAGTCCCCCGAGGCGGCCAAGCGGGCCCTGGAGGAGCTAAAGGCAAAGGCGAAGGGGGCCAAGGCTTCGGCGGCGCTAAAAAGGAAGATTTCGGATGCCGAACGCGACGTGAGGATGTCCAAGTATTACGCCTATGCGGAAGAGCTTGCAATGCGCCTTCAGGAGTGGATAAACCTCCGCCGCGCGCCCGATTCGGAAAAGCTCTACATCATGACTGGCGGCGGCCCCGGCATAATGGAGGCTGCGAACAAGGGGGCGTTCATGGCGGGCGGCAAGACCGCCGGGCTTACGATAACGATTCCCGACGAGCAGCGCCAGAACAGGTTTGTGACGCCGGAGCTTGGCATAAACTTCCACTATTTCCTCATGCGCAAGTTCTGGCTTCTCTTCTTTGCCAAGGCCATCGTGGTCTTCCCCGGCGGCACCGGGACTTTCGACGAGTTTTTCGAGGTGTTCACCCTCATGAAGACGCGCAAGACCAGGGAGACCTTCCCCATCGTCCTCTTCGACCGCGAATTCTGGACGAAGGCGGTCAATTTCCGCCACCTTATAGAAAGCGACGTAATCACCGAGAAGGACCTGGATTTCTTCAAGTACGTCGATACGGTGGACGAGGCGTACGACTTCATCGTATCCAGCCTCGGCAGGCGTTTCGCGTCGTCCTAAGGCGGCGCGTTTTGCGCGCATCGCGCTCCGCGCCGCGCGGGGCGCTTTTTTTGCGGCCCTGCCGCGTTTTTTTAATTTCCAATCTTTTTGGTTTAAATTTGGAATCTCCGGAGTAGGATAGGGGCGGTTTTTTTCATGGAGCATTTTGCAGCAGTCGCGGCCGCTTTTCTGGCCGTCCTTCTCGCCGCGGCCTGCGCCGCAGCCGCCGCGTTTTGGGCGAAGCTTTCGGCGGCCCGCGCAAGGCTCGGCGCGCTTGAGGCCGAGCGGGACAGGCTGGCCGGGGAAAATTCCTCGCTCCTTGCCGCGAAGTCGGCGCTCGAAACCCGGGCCGCTGTGGCCGCGGAGCGGGGCAGGTCCGCAGAGGAGAAGGCCGCCGAATTCGAGGCGTTCAGCGCGAAGGTGTTCGAGTCCGCGCGCGCGAGGTTTGAAAGCTCGAACAAAGTCCAGCTTGACGCGGTGCTCTCGCCCCTGAAGGAGGACATTAAGGCTTTCCGGCGCAGGATTGAGGACCTCAACGCCGAGGGCGAGCTGCGCCGGGGCAGCATGGAGGCCCAGATAAAATCCCTCGGCGAGCTGAATTCGCGCCTGAGCGCCGATGCGGAAAACCTCGCGAGGGCCCTGAAGGGCCAGAACAAGACTGCCGGAAACTGGGGCGAGATGGTTTTGGAAAGGCTCCTTGAGTCGTGCGGCCTGAGCGAGGGGTTTACTTTCGTGAGGGAGGACTCGCACACGCAGGACGGCGCGCGCCTGAGGCCGGACGTCGTTGTAAAGCTCCCGGGCGGGCGGAATTTCATAATAGACTCAAAGGTGTCGCTCGTGCATTACGAGCGCTTCTGCTCCGCCACGGACGGGGCCGCGAGGGAGGCCGCCCTAAGGCTCTTTTCGGAGTCTGTGCGCCGCCATGTAAGGGGGCTTTCCGAAAAGAAATACGAGGCCATAGAGGGCCTTGAAAATCCGGATTTTGTGATGATGTTTGTGCCCATTGAGTCCGCGTTCTCCCTCGCTGTTTCGTCAGACCCGGGGCTCATGGATTTCGCATACCAGCTCAAGGTGGCCGTGGCGGGGCCGTCCACGATGCTGGCCACCCTGCGCACCGTCGAGACCGTCTGGAGGACGGAGCGGCAGACAAAAAACACGATGGAAATCGCCCGTCAGGGCGGCGCGCTCTACGACAAGGTCAAGGTGTTCCTTTCAAAGTTTGAAAAAATCGGCCGGGGCATCGAAACCCTTTCAAACGATTACGCCGAGGCCCGCGTGTCGCTTTCGGACGGGCGCGGCAACGTGCTCTCATCGGCGGAGAAGCTCCGCAGGCTGGGGGCGCGGACAAAGGGCCGCATAGAGTCAAAGCTTTTGGAGGATTTGGAAGATGAATAGCAAAAAGGATGGGGCCGCCGAAAGGCCCGAATGGATTCCAGAAGGAGCCGACGGGGCGCTATTTGCGACGGAGGTCATGCGCGGGATTGAAAGCTCACACGACGGGCTTCCCGGGGCTGCGGCCTGCTCTTCGACCGTGAAGCGGAGGCTCCCCCCGAAGCGCAGGCTGTTTTCCGTTGAAGAGTACAGGGACGGGATTCTTTCGGGCGACAAGACGATGCTGGCCCGGGCCATAACCCTCATCGAAAGCAACGCCCCCGCGCACTTCGACCTCGCCCAGCGCCTGATGGCGGAAATCCTCCCGCATTCGGGAAAATCGTTCAGGGTGGGGATAACCGGGGTTCCGGGGGCGGGCAAGTCGACCTTCATCGAGTGCCTCGGCACCATGCTGTGCAGGGCCGGCAAAAAGGTTGCGGTGCTTGCCGTCGACCCCTCCAGCACCGTGACAGGCGGCAGCATACTGGGCGACAAAACCCGCATGGAAAACCTCTCCAGATGCGAAAACGCGTTCATCCGCCCGTCGCCTTCGGGCGGAACTCTGGGCGGAGTTGCGCGCAAGAGCCGTGAAACCATGCTCTTGTGCGAGGCCGCAGGCTATGACACAATCCTTATCGAGACCGTGGGCGTGGGGCAGAGCGAGGTGACCGTGCGCTCCATGTCCGATTTCTTCCTCCTTGTTCAGCTCGCCACACAGGGGGACGACCTGCAAGGCATTAAAAAGGGCGTAATCGAGCTTGCCGACGCAATCGTAGTCAACAAGTGCGACGGCGGCCTCGTTGAAAAATCTACGCTCAAAAAGGCCGAGCTCGCCGGAGTCCTTCACTTTTTAAACAGCCCGACCCCCGGTTGGCGCCCGTTCTGCGAGGTCTGCTCGGCCTCCACCGGATTCAACGTCATGGAGGTCTGGAAGCGCCTTGAGGGCTTCCGCGAAAAGATGCTGGAAAGCGGATTCTTTGAAACGCGCCGCGCGCGCCAGAAGCGCGAGTGGATGCATTCGGTAATAAACGACGAGATTTTGCGGGAGTTCTATTCCCTCCCGGAGATTGCGGCCATCCTTCCGCGCATAGAGGAGGATGTCGAAAACTCCGCCATGCCCGTGACGGCTGCGGTGAAAGCCCTTCTCGACGCCCGCAGGAGGTGAGGATGGCGCGCGCGGCTCCGGCAGGTGAGAGGCCGCTTCCGCCGGCACTGGCGGAAACGCTTAAAGAGTACAGGCTGTACCTTGAAATGCAGCTCGGAAAGAGCGCGAACACCGCCGCCGCCTACGCCGGGGATGCCGCCCAGTTTGCGCGCCACCTGGCCTCGTCCGGGATTTCGGACTTTTCGGAGGCCGGCCCGAACGCAGTGGGCGCGTGGATTGCGGAGGTTGCAAGGGGCGACAAAAGCACGACGCAGTCCAGAAAGCTGAGCGCAGCCAGGTCCCTCGCGGGATTTCTGATGGAGGAGGGCGTGTGGGGCTCGGACTTCTCCGAATCGGTGGCGCGCCCGAGGGTCCGGCGGGCCGTTCCCGACGTGATGACGCGCGATGAAGTGGAGAGGCTTCTGGCCGAACCTGGGCGCGCCGTGCTTGAGGAGGTGCGCGACAGGGCGATGCTGGAGCTTATGTATTGCAGCGGCCTCAGGGTCAGCGAGCTTTGCTCGATAAAATTTTCAGACTTCGACTTCGATTCAAAAATCGTCCGCGTCTGCGGAAAGGGCGACAAGGTGCGCCTTGTCCCCGTCGGCGCGCGCGCGGTTTCTGCAATCGCCTCCTACGTCGATTTCGCCGCTGACATGATTAAAAAAAAGCGCCCCGTCCACCTTTTCATAACGCGGCGCGGGCGGAAGCTCTCCCGCAAGACCTTCTGGTTTAACATAAAAAAGTACGCCGCCCGCTGCGGGATAGAGCGCGACGTAAAGCCGCATATGCTGCGCCATTCGTTTGCCACGCACCTTCTCGGCGCGGGGGCGAACCTGATGGCGATAAAGGAGATGCTGGGGCATTCCGACCTTTCGACAACCCAGATATACACCAAGGTGGAGACGGGAGCCCTCATCGCCGAGCACGCTGCGAGGCACCCGCGCTCGAAGATGGACGTGCGTTTCGGAAAGTGAGGGGCGGTCGGATTCGGATTGCGCGGGCCATCCCGCAAAATCGCGCCTGGAACGCCGCCTCCCGACGCCGGAAAGGCGGCCCCGGGGGTTGGGCGTGCGGTGAATACCAAAGCCGTGGGGACTTGCATTCGCAAACGGAACGGGATTTTGCGGCGAAGTTTGCCTGCGGGGAAAACTCATAACTGCCCATCCTCGAATGGACTTATCCGCACAATCCGCTTTTTTTCGTATATTTTTATCCATGCGGCTCAAAAATTGATTTCCCGCGCAGGGCGTGTCCCTCCCGGGGCGTTGGAACTCAGAGCATTTTGGATGGCGGGGTTGGGCGCTTTCGGGATTTTACTCAAAAAATTTGAGGAGCCTCCAAAACCCGCCGAAAGCTACCAAAACAGGGAGACTGCGGTGGGGCTTTTCGCGCAGGCTAATGACCCTATGCCACACAGGCGGCGAACCGCTCAAGGTGGAGCTGCTTAAGTCTGACGGCAGTGGCGAATTCGAGGTTTTTGAAACGGTGGAGATACCCGCAAATGGGGCGAAATTCGTGAAGCTTCCCGCCGCCGAATGGGTCAGGGTGCGCCCGCTTTCGGACGCGGAGGGCTTCACCGTCCACTTCAGCCTTTCAAACCCGTCGCCCCGGGACCCGCGCGGTGCGGACATCTTTGAGGGCCTCATGCGCGCAGGGGAGGAGCAGAAAGACTCCGCCGCCCTGCTGCGCTTTTGGTTTTGGCGCGTCCGAGCGCAAAAAACGCGCGGGCATTTCCACCCGCGCAGGCTTGGCGCGTTTGGGCTCCGGAGCTTTAGGCGAGAGCGCCTTTTAGCATCTCAAACACGTCGGACGGGTCGGGGGCTTCGGCGCATACGGAAATCCCTGCCTTTTTCATGGCTTCCGAGCACCGCGGGCCTATCGAGAATGCCTTCGGATGGGTTGCGCCTTCCCGGAGGGACAGCTTTGCAGCGTTTTTGGCGAAGCTTTCCACCGCCGAGCCGCTCGCAAAAAATATGGCGTCGGCCCCGTTTTCGGCAAAGTCCCTGACTGCGGGGGAGGACGGGTCGAGGTCGACCAGGGAGGTCTTGTATGCCGCGAGCAGGTCGACGATTGCGCGGCCCTTCTCCTCGAGCTTGCTGGCGAAGGCCCCGTCGCTCAGGTTTCCGGTTACGCACAGGATGTTGAGGTTTTCTATCGTCTCGTAGGCGAGGATTGCGTCCGCCATGGCGTCTCCCGTGGAGACTTCGGGAATCACGTCGGTTTGTATGTGGAATTTTTTTAGCTCCTCGGCGGTCGCCCTGCCCACGCAGGCTATGCGGCACGGCCCGATGCTGCGTATGTCTTCGTACTTTTCAAAGAACTCCGCAAAAAAACCGCGCACGCCGTTTGCGCTTGAGAATGTCATCCATTCGTAGCAGGCGATGTTCGCCAGCACGTCGTCTGCCGCCTCCTTTTCTGCGCCAAGCTCCACGCTTATGAGCGGAAGCTCTATGACGTGCGCCCCGAGCTCGCGCAGGTTCTGCGCCAGCGGGGAGTTGTCGGGGCGCGTCAGGACGACGCGCTTTGATTTCAGTATCTGCTCTTTCATCTGTCGGGCCTCGTTGTGCGCGGGTTCAGTATGTGAAGTCGTCTTCGGGCTTCAGCGAGAGCGCGAAGGCCTCAAGGAGGCGAACGCAGTTTTCCACGTCGCTTAAGTCCGCAGTTTCGGCGGGCGTATGCATGTAGCGCAGGGGGATTCCGAGAAGCCCGGTTGCGACGCCCCGGCGCGTCATCTGGAGGATGCGGGCGTCAGTGCCCGTGGGGCGGGGCTCCGCGTTCACCTGGTAGGGGATGCCCTCCCGTTCGGCGCATGCCGCGAGCTTTTCAAAGACTACCGGGTTGATGTTGGGGCCGCGGGATATGACGGGGCCCTCCCCGAGTTTTACGAGGCCGTGGCGGCGGGTGTCGCACGAGGGGAAGTCGGTGGCGTGCTCCACGTCGACTGCGATGCCGACCTGCGGGTTTACGGAGTATGAGGCCGTCCACGCGCCGCGGGTGCCGATTTCCTCCTGGGAGGTGGCAACGGCCGTGACCTTGAAGCCCGGGTTTCCGCCCTTTTCCTTTATCCTGCGCAAGGCTTCAAAAACGCAGTAGCAGCCGGCCTTGTCGTCAAAGGCGCGCGCGGCGTAGCGGCTGGCGCCGAGGGGCTCCATGCCGCAGTCGAAAACGGCGGCGTCGCCGACGGAGACCAATGCCTCGGCCTCGGCCCTGCTTTTTGCGCCTATATCGACCCATATCTGGTGGGTTTCGGGAACCTCCTTTCGCTCCTTGGCGTCCATGAGGTGCACGGCCTTTTTGCCGGTTACCCCGCGGACGATGCCGCCCTTTGAAAGTATCGCCACGCGCCTGCCTGAAAGCATTATGTTGTCGTGGCCGCCGAGCTGCTGGAAAAACAGGAAGCCGTTTTCGTCGATGTAGGATACAAGGAGGCCGATTTCATCCATGTGGCCGGCGAACATGAGGGTCTTTTCGGCGCTGCCGACAGTGGCGAAGCGGTTGCCGAGAACGTCGCGCGAGTATGCGTCGGCGAACGGGGCCGCGAATTCGTCGATGACGCCGGCCGCCCGGCCTTCGCAGCCGGTCGGGGACATCGTCGCCATAAGCTTTGTGAGGAATGCGTCAGGATGCGTGTCTTTCATTGTTGAAATTCTATCGGATTATTTTTGGGGGCGTAAATTGCCCGGAATCTCAACCCTATCCCAACGCCTCCGGATTTCAAGACGTTTGAGCGCCCCGCGCCCCGTTTTTGCGACTTTCTCTGGGAGCTGTCTCTTATACACATCTCCGAGCCCACGAGACGGAGCTACATCTCG
>ERZ1026946.204-NODE-204-length-24706-cov-36.980772_pt1 | contig 24706 bp, 16 predicted proteins | sample MGYA00519460_ERZ1026946 | MGnify/ENA primary metagenome ERZ1026946 (study PRJEB26926, sample SAMN06164620) | human gut metagenome | biome: ENVO:00009003; feature: ENVO:2100002; material: ENVO:00002003 | host: Homo sapiens | place: USA | collected 2012 ...
GTCGTCGGCAGCGTCAGATGTGTATAAGAGACAGGGCCAGCCCCCGCCCGCCCTCTAGCGATATGCGGCGGGGACCCGTCTGGGGCGGATCGCACGCGCACCCCTCCCGGATTTCGCGCCGCGCAGGCTCCGATGCGAAGCGGTCGGAAGCCATGCCGAGCACAACGTCTGCGGGAAGGCCGGAAACCACGCTAAGAAACATGTTCTGGGGCCGGTAGCGGCCGCGCACGTATCCGCGCAGCTCGCCGCACGAAAGCGACCGCAGCAGGTCGGCGCGGCCAATCACCGGATGGCGGCAGCCGTCCGCGAGGAAGGCGCGCGAGGCGAAGGCGTCGAAGAGGACGTCCGAGGGGTCGTCTGCGCACATGTCGATTTCCCGGAGGATGACGGAGCGTTCGGATTCAAAGTCGCCCTCGTCGAGGTTCGCCCGGAAGGCCATGTCGGAGAGGATGGAAAGGCCCTCCGCCACGCCCCCGAGCGGCAGGTCGGCGTAAAAGACCGTCCGGTCGTACCACGTGTAGGCGTTCATCTCGGCGCCGGCGCGCAGGGCGCGCATCGACATCTCCGAAGCGGAAAGCCCCGCCGCGCCCTTGAACAGCATGTGCTCGGCAAAATGCGAGACCCCGCAGCCGGAGAGGGGGCCTTCGGAAGCCGACCCCGCGCGCACCCACAACTGGACGGAGGCAGTCTCAAGCCCCGGGAGGAATCCGCAGCAGACCGCCATGCCGTTTGGAAGGACGGCCCTCGAATGCTCAAAGCCGGGAGGGTTTGAAAATTTAGCCATACGGAAAATGCAAAAGGCAAAAAAAGCCGCGCCGGCCGGAACCGTGCGCGGCGGCGGCGGAAGCCGTCAGGACGCCGAGACGCCCAGTTCGGAGAGCATTTCGGCGGTCGTCCGGCGGGCGGCGTCCGTATCCTCCCCACGGGCGAGCAGCACGGCCATCCGGCGGTGGCCCCTCACGCAGGGCTTTCCGAAAATGCGCATGTCGGCGTTCGGGCGCCCCAGCACCTTTTCCAGGCCCGAAAACTCCACATTGTCGAAATCCCCCTCAAGCACCACGGCGCGGCTAGCGCTGGGGCCGTAGAATTCTATGTGGGGGACCGGGATTCCCAGAATCGCGCGGGCGTGGAGGGCAAACTGCGAGAGGTTCTGGGAAATCATCGTAACCATCCCGGTGTCGTGCGGGCGCGGAGAGACCTCGCTGAAAATCACCTCGTCTCCCTTTATAAAAAGCTCCACGCCGAAGATTCCGCGCCCCCCGAGGGCGTCGGTTATGAGGCGGGCGTACTCGCGGGCCCTTTCGACGGCCCCGGGCGACATCGCAGCCGGCTGCCAGCTCTCGCGGTAGTCCCCGTCAACCTGGACGTGGCCCACGGGCTCGCAAAACGACGTGCCGCCGCTGTGGCGCACCGTGAGCATGGTTATCTCATAGTCGAAATCCACAAAGCCCTCGACAATGACCTCGCCCGCGCCGCTGCGCCCGCCGCTTTGGGAATATTCCCACGCGGCCTTTACGTCCCCGGGGGCCCTCACGACGCTCTGCCCGTGCCCCGACGAGCTCATTATGGGCTTTACGACGCACGGCATGCCTATCTTTTCGACGGCGCGCGCAAATTCATCCTCGGTGGAGGCGAACATGTAGGGCGAAGTCTTCATGCCGAGCTTTTCGGCCGCCAGGGTGCGGATGTTTTTGCGGTTCATTGTGAAGTTCACCGCCGCCGCGGTCGGAACCACGTTCCAGCCCCGGGCTTCCAGCTCCACGAGCTTGGAGGTTGCGATGGCCTCCACTTCCGGGACGATGTAGTCCGGCCTCTCAAGCTCGATGACGCGCTCCAGGGCGTCGGGGTCGAGCATGGAAATCACGTGCGAGCGGTCGGCCACCTGCATCGCGGGAGCGTCCGCATAGCGGTCAACCGCTATCACCTCGACGCCGAGGCGCTTGAGCTCGATGACGACCTCCCTGCCCAGCTCGCCGCTTCCGAGAAGCATCGCGCGCGCCGCGCCCTTTTTAAAAACCGTTCCTATCCTGGTCATAGCTGCATATTTTTGAGGCCCCATTATGGGAAACAGGCCGCGCCCAAGTCAAACAATGTTTTGCGCCGCGCCTGCGCACACGCCGAAAAAGCCCCGCCCCGACTTTGGGCCTTTAAGCCTGCGGGGCTTTTACGATAAGAGAACCCGTAAGCAAACGACGCCCCGTCCGCAGCCGGACATTCACGGGCGAAACCGAAAGGATTTATGAAATCTGGAAAAATAACGGGCGCGCTCCTCGCGCTGGCGGGCGTATTCTGCCTCTCCTACCCGATAGCGACGTCCATATCCGTGGACATTGTAATAGGCGCATGCTTTTTTGTGGGCGCCATTTTCGCCCTCTTCCAATCCCCCCAGATGAAGGGCGGCTGGGACAGGGCCCTGTATTTTGTCATGGCCGTCCTGTACGCCCTCGGCGGGTTCTTCATGATGGCAAACCCCGTGGAGGGGACCCTCGTGCTGACCGTGGCAATAGGCGCGATATTCGTGGTCCAGAGCGCGTTCCTATTCCTCTACTGGAAGCGTTCAAGGGGCCGGGGCCCGGCGTCGGGAATAACGCTTTTAAACGCGGCGGCGACGGGCATACTGGGCATACTGATACTTGCCAATATCGCCTCCGGCTTCTGGTTTATCGGGGTGCTTGTCGGCATAAACCTGATTTTTACGGGGATATTCACATTCCTCAAGCCAGGGCCCGAAGCCGAGGGCTGATGCCCTCCGCCCGCAGCAAGGCGCGCCGCCCCCCGGATTTTTCAGGGGGCGGCTTTTTTGCGCCCCCCGGACGGGCCGCGCAAAAATAGCTGTTGACTGGCGGCTGCGGAATGGGGAATATCCCAGACAACATACAGAAATCCGCACAATAACGGAAGTCCGTGAAATTCGGACGCGGTCGCGCCACCGTGAGGCCCGCGAACCGCCCGCGCACAAAGCCACGTTGTAAACCCTTCGGAAGGCGCGCGGGTGCAGGACTGTGAAATCCTGAGGGCCGAGCCGGGAGACGATTGTGGGGGTCTGGCTGGAAATTCCCGCGCAAGGAAATTCGAGCCGCCCGGCGTCTGCGCCGGGTTGCGTCCGTTTTTTTTGCCGGGAAAAACAATCCCTAAAGGCAAAAGAAATGAGACACATGAAAAATACAATCGCACGCGCCGCCGCGTTTTCGGCGCTGGTTTTGGCGGCCTGCGCCTCAAAGGCGGGGCAGCTTTACAACTTCTCCGACCTCGGCATCGGAAAGGATACGCACTACGACCCGTCCGCGCTGGTGCAGACCGGGAAGGAGGACCAGGGCATGATAGACATCATGGGCTCCTCCTACGGCTCCGGATTCTACCACGCCTACAACACCTACGGCGGCGTAAATTACGGCGTCCTCTACAACGCAAACCCGTACATGGGCACTTCCTGGCACGGCTTCGCGTATTCGTCGATGACAGACACTTCCACAGCCGGAAGCAAAAACCAGTATTCCGCCATAACCGGCTCAGGGTACGGCGGCAGCGACAACTACCTGGTGTTCTACGGGGACGGCGTGGGCATGGGCTACAACAAATATTCCGAGGACGGCCTGGCCACGATTGGGATAACATCGCCGGACGACGCAATAGAGGGCATGTGGATAACGAACACTACCTACTCCTACTTCAGCATGCTAAACGGCGACGGCTGGAACACCAAATTTGAGGAGGGCGACTACTTCAAACTCATAATAAGCGGCTACGACATTTCAGGCGAAAATGAAATCGGCTCCACTTCCATAATGCTCGGGAACGGAACCGACCTCCTGGACGACTGGGCGTACGTCGACATCCTAAACGAAATAGGGGCCGGGGTGGAGCTGGTCTCCTTCGGCTTCGAGCAGTACACTGCCTCGACTGGAAAGACCGTCACAAACCACGGCTGCAAGGCCCCAACCTATTTCGCGGTGGGCGGCATGGTGACCGCTGTCCCCGAACCGGGAACCTGCGCGGCTGCATTCGGGATTGCGGCATTTACCGCCATATATTTCCGCAGGAGGGCCGCATAGGGGCCTCCGGATTTTTAAGCGCGTGCAAAGCCTCCGAAGCGGGGGCTTTTTTTTTGCCCCCACAGCATCCCAAGGTGCGGCGCAGAAAGCCCTCCGGGCGGAGCCTGAGGCGGCGAGGCTACCCAGCGCGGCGCCCCGAAATGCGGCGGGCGAACGCCCCGGCCCTCGCAGAAAAGCCCAGAAGCGCGGGGGTCGCCGCAACCATCGACACGGCCGCAACAATGGCCAAAACTCCGAGCGCCAAACGCGCCGTGACCGGCTCGCCGAACACCGCCACCCCGACGCACACGGCGGTGAGCGGCTCCAGCGCCCCGAGTATCGCAGTCGCCGTGGAGCCGACATACCTGATGGAGTAAACCGCAAGAATGGTCGAAAGCAGCGTGGGAACTACCGCGAGCATCGCGAGGTTGGCGACGGCGCGCGCGTCCGGCGGGAGCTGGAGGCCGCCCGAAAGCCCCGCCTTCAAAAGCAGGAATCCCGAACCCATAAGCAGCGCGTAAAACGAAATCTTGCCCCCGCCCAGGCCGCCTATGCCGGACTTGTTTATTGCAATAAGGTACAGCGCGTAAGTCAGCGCCGACAAGACCACCACGAAAACCCCAAAGGGGTCCAGACTCTCCCCTCCCCCGCCGTACAGCAGAGCGACCCCCGCAAACGAGAGCGCGACGGCCCCCGCCGAAACCCATGTGAACCTCTCCCCGAACACAAGCGCCATTATCGAGGCCACGAACACCGGGTACAGGAAGAGTATCGTCGAAGCCACCCCGGCTGGCATGAACGTGTAGCCCCAAAACAGGGTTTCCGACGATGCCGCCATGAGAAAGGCCATCGCAAGAAGGCAGCGGAGCTGCGCAGGGCTTGCCCGGAAGTCCTCGCCACGAACAAGCATGAGGGCCCCTATGGCGGCGGCCGCCGCAAAAAACCTGTAAAAGAGGATGGAATCCACCCCCATGCCGGCCGAAAAAAGCGGCAGGGCAAACAGCGGGTTCAGCCCGTAAGCCGCCCCCGAAGCCGCCCCGCAAGCAATGCCCCTGAGTCTGTCCATATGCGAAAGCCGGGTATGAGACCCCCGAGCGGCCCGGCTGTAAAGAAAAAAATCCCCGGCGCGGATTGGAGGGGCGGATGCCGCCGCAAAATCCGCCTGCGGAAGCTCGGTTCCGCCCTATAGCTCGGTTCCGCCCTATTTTACAAAGGATTGCCGCCCTCCTCGGCGTTCCTCTTATAAGCCACGAATCAAAATGTATAAAACGGGGCTGGCATAGATTATAATGCCCCGAAAAAAAACTAAAAATCAGGCGGCGTTTCGCGGCGGCCCAGGCAGAGGGGCCCCTTCTTTCAAAGTTTCATCCCCCCAACCCGCATTCTGTTCCATTATCTGTGCAAGGCCCTAAAAAATTCCCGGAATGCGCCGCGCCTCCGCCCTCCCTCCGGCTTAGCGGAAGCGGAAAAATTACGATAGCATTAAAGCAAAATGCCGCGCGGATTCCGGGATTCCCCCGTCCGCGCGAAAAACCGCTTATGGAAAATTCGCAAAAAGGCGGATGGGTGCGCGGACCCGGCGGGGCCTAGCATGCCGCCATACTGTTTTGGTCGCTCATAGTCCTGGCCGGCCTGGTTTACCCGCACATAAAGCCCAACGACGCCGAGGTCATAAAAATCATGCGCTGGGCCGACTTCGCCGCGTGCGGCTTCTTCCTTACGGACGTGCTGTGGCGCTGGGCCGCGTCGCCGCACAAGCTGCTGTTTTGGAAGTGGGGCTGGATAGACCTGGTGTCGAGCATACCATACCTGCCGTGGCTGCGCTGGGGGCGGATAATGGGTGTGATAAGAATCATACGCGCCGCCCGCTCCGCAGAGAGGCTCGCGGCATTTTTTGTCGAAAGCCGCTTCAACGGGACGCTGATGGCTTCCGGAGCCGCGCTCGTTGCCAGCATATGGCTCTCTTCCATACTCATTCTCCACTTTGAATCCGGGCTTGAAAACGCGACGATAAAAACCGCCTTCGACGCCGTATGGTGGTCCATAGATACCGTGAGCACCGTGGGCTACGGCACGGTATTTCCCATAAGCCACGCCGGGAAGCTGACGGCGATGGCGCTAATGCTTACGGGCATAAGCCTCTTTAGCGTAAATTCCGGCCTGTGGGCGTCCTGGCTTGTGCACGGCATAAGGCTAGAAAGCGAGAAGATGCGCAAAAAGGATTTGCAAAACCGCGCTCCCGCAGGCGCGGACTCCGGCGACCCCGCAACCCAGACGCGCCCCGGCATCGCGGAGAAATAAACCCGCGCCGCCTGCCGCATTTTGCACCCGCATGCGGGCAAACGCCTCCATGCCCGACTGGCCGCCCATTAAAAAAACCCTGCCGCGCGCGGGTGAAATGCGGGCGGCGCGCTCCGTTTCCTGACGCTTCCGCAAGATTTGGCTTGAATAGCCGCCCCTCCGCCGCATACTGGATTGAATATTTTTTTGGAGAGATGGCAGAGCGGTCGATTGCGGCGGTCTTGAAAACCGTTGAGCCCGCGAGGGTTCCGGGAGTTCGAATCTCCCTCTCTCCGCCATTAAAGTTTAATGCGAACCCGCTGATTTGAGCAGTCTGATATGAGGAAGGCTCAAATTGCCTTAAATGGGTTTAAATGCCCTTAAAATCAATAGTTGCGGGCGGTTTGGGCTTTCGGGATTGGTCTTATGAAAAAACTCCGCAGGGGCTTTCAGGCTGCAAAAAACCGATTGCAGGATACAAAGAGCCCAAGTTTCTAAAAGACATCGGCTGCATGGGAAGGCGCTCTGCAAGCGGGAGCGCCCCGGGAATTTGAGATACGCCCAAAAGCCTTCCGGCCCCAATGAGAAGCAGGTTTTTCAGCGGACGCACATTTATGCCGGATGCGCCAAAAATCTGCGGCTTCATGCGCAACAGGCGGAAAAACAATGCCGAAAGCCGAGCGCAAAACTATGCCCTAAACGGCGGCCGCGCGCAGCGGGCCTTATTTTGCAGCCCCGCCGCCCGCAAAACGGCTCCGCGGGTTTGACGCGGCGTCAAGCTCGACCTCAAACATCAGGTCGCTCCTGCAAACCGTGCTGTATGAGGGCACATGCGGGATTTCGCAATTTTCAGACATCCATTTTTTAAACGCGGCGTAATAGCGCGGATTCATACAGTAGGCCACGGCCCTCACGGTGTCCTTGAAGGACATCCCGCGAGATTCGAGAATCGCGCCTATCACGCGCATTGTCAGGCTCACCTGCCGGTCGATGTCGCCAAAGTGCACGGTGTTGCCTACGGGGTCGATGCTCGCCGTCCCGGAAACCATTATGCGCCTGCCGCCGCCAAGCTCCATTTCGACGGCGCGGGCGAAAGAGCTGCCGTACTCGGGCGCCCCGCACTGAAGCGGGCTTTCAATTTCGTACACCCTGCCCGCGCGCGGCGCGCCCCTGACTGCGAACGCCCCGCATTGGATGCGGACCCCGGCCGGATTCGGCGAGCCGATGCCGGTGCTTGCGGGAAGCAGCCCGTCGAACACGCCCATTTTCCTGAAAATTTCCGTGCGCCCGCGGTTGAAGCCGTCGTACCACGAAAGGATGTCCCGGTTGTAAAACCAGGTGCGGGCCACGTCTGAAAACCCGAACCCGCAGGCGGCGAGAGCCTCCGACAGCTCCGAGATGGAAAGCTTCGTGTATTCGGCCGCGTCCCCGCCCGAGTCCGGCGCGCAGACCCCGAAAGTCCGGCAGTACTCCTCGCCTCCGCATTCAAAATGAACGGCCTTTGAGCCGGAGGCCGTCTTTTCAAATTCCGGCTCCACCCCGCGCACCGAAGTTACATGCGCGCCGGCAAGTTCCGGAGCGGACTCCTCGTCAAGCGGAAGCACCCTCATTACAGGGCACTCCGCCGCGCCGGCCTCCGCCTTGAAAATCTCCGCGCACTCGGAGTATTTCGACGGCCCGAAAAGCTCCACCGAAACGACGCGCGCCCCGACCCCCGCCAGCAAAACGGCAAGCGACGCGAACTTGCGCCTGGCATCCTCAGGCGAATCAAAAACGAGCGCGCTGTGCAGCTCGGCTGCGTCCTTTGAAAGCGCGACTTCCCTTGCAAACTCTTCCATCCTTCAAATCCCCATCTAAAAAACCTAGTTTGCATGATATTTTTAAGGGCGGCCCATGCAAGTTTTTTATCCTTTTTTACGCAAAAAACTCAGATTGGAATATAAAACACAGACTTCCGGCTCCGCCTCCCGCCCGGAAAGCTGCCCGATGCGCACTCATCCCCCGAGTCCCGCAAGGCAGAGCGCACCCAAACGCCCCACAAACCCCGCCCTGCCCAGTACAAGCGCCCCCTCAGCAGGACAGCCCCGCCCATGCGGGCGCCCCGGCGGAGCGCGGGAATGCGGCGATGTGCACGGACCGGAGCGGCGGACTCATATCCCCGCCGGGAGCCGCCGCATAAAAAATGCCTTATAGAAAGGTTCCCCGGCCCAAATCCGAAGCGCCCCGCCCCTAAAGAATCCCGATTCAAGACGCCCCAGTCCTTCCAAAATACCATGCGTCAGCTTCCATATTCCCCGCCAGAACGGGAACCGCGTACCACGCACGCCCCGCAACGGCGCAGCCCTGACGCGCCATGCTAAAGCCTCGCAAAAAAAGCCGCCCTTTGCGGACGGCTTTTTTGCAAAAATTGCCACGGACAATCCCCGCCTCTCAAAGGGCGGACACCCCGCGCCTCCTCCGCGCGGAAGCGGCGGCGAGGGCTGCAAGGGCGAAGGCGGCAGCTAAGGCGGCAGGTTCCGGAACGGAATTTATCACCCCTACGCCGTCGAGGTCGAAGCCTGGGGAGCCGACGCACTTGTCGGGGTCGTAAATTATGTTTCCCGCAGAATCCAGATACGTGCCGTCGCCCACCACGTCGGATATTTTGACGTAGTTTATTTCGTCCAAGTCGATGAGCGGGAACATGTCGAGAATGTGCTGCCTGTATTCGTCGGAAAACGCGCTCCCGTCGTTTTGGGCGTAGTCGTAGGCGTAGGCCAGTTCGGCAAGGTCGAATCCGTGCCCGTAGCCGTTCTGGTACTTGGAGGCCAGGTTATAGACGTAGGACGGGTCGCTCGAATTGTCGAAGGGGCCCTGGTAGTTCGAGTCGGTGTAAAAGCAGGGGAAGCGCACGAAGTTCACGCCGTCGGTCGAGACCTCGACGTATCCCAGTTCCAGAAAGTCCTCGCCGAAGGCGTTTTCAAACACCGCGAAGTCGGCGCCCTCGCCGTCGCATATGGCGTTGTCAAATGTAAGCGTAATGGAGCCCCCGTCGCCGAGGCACACCACGTTCCATCCGTCGGAAACCCCTTCGTCGTCGAGCTTCCCCTGAGCCTTGCCGAGGGCGTTCTCGGGAGTGCGCCAAGTCTCGGCCACGGGGTTGCCCCTGGCTTCTCCGTACACCAGGTCCTTATAGCCCGTAGCCCAGCCCGAAAAGCGGGGGTCGTCCTTGTGTATCCCGAGCCCGCCGCCGGACTGCATTCCCGGGCCGAAGAACTCGACGCGGGAGCCGTCGGAGCTCAGCGTGTAAGACTCCCCGTTCTGCGGGAGGTACGGGGCCGCGGCGCACGCCAGAGGCGAGGCGCAGGCCAAAAGTGCAAGCATTGCGTTTTTCATAGGGAATCAGTATTTGAGGTTCAGGCCGACCTTGAAAGTCCTGCCGGCGTTTGGATAAAACAGCCCCCCGTATGCGAAGGCCGCATAGTTTTCGTCCGTGACGTTCTCGCAGGCGACATACATCGAGGCGTATTCGCAGAAGCGTATGTTCGCCTGGAGGTCCATGAGCGCGTATGAGGGAATCTTCCTCCGGGAGTTTGAAAAGTCGTTGCCCTGGAACTGGCTGTCGAAAAACGTGCCGCGCACGGAGAGCCTGAGCCACGGCATGGGCTTGACGTAAACCGACGCGGTTCCGCTGAACTCGGGTACGAGCGGCACGGCGGAGCCGTCGAAGGAGCCGGAGCAGAATTCCGCCTTGACAAAGGAGCCCCCGGCGGACGCCCCCCAGTACTTGGAGTCGTAGCGCAGCTCCAGGTCGACGCCGTAGCGCAGGGTGGGGTCGGCGTTTATGTTGAGGTTTTCGGTGTAGTCGTACATTATCTCGTTATTGAGATAAAGGACGAAAAAGTTGGCGTTTGCCGTCCAGTTTTCGTCCGAATACTTGTACCCGATTTCATAGTTCTGGCCGTGCTCGGGGTCCAGGTTTGCGTTGAACGGGAAGCCGCCCGCCTGGCTCATGCCCTGGTAGAAGGCGATTTCGTCGGTCGAGGGGTACCTGTAAATCTGGTCGAAGCGCGCGTACACGGAGGAATGTTCGGAGAGCTTCCAGTTCAGGCCCGCATTGGCCGCCAGCCCGGCCTGCCACGTGTCATCGTCGTAGGTGCTGTTGGGGTCCGGCACGGGGGGGGTTGGCCGCCCTACGGACGTTATCCGGTAGCGGACGTTGTCAACCGCCGTACGCGAGGCCTCGGCGCGCCCCGCCGCGCTGAACGTGAGCCCCTCTGAAATTTCGTATTCCGCGCCCGCATAGGGGCCGATGTCGAAACGCTGCACGTCAGCATACTGGAGCGTGTGGACGCCGCCGTTTCGCATGATGCGCTGGTTGAAGGCGATAGAGGTGTAGTCGGCGTCGATTCCCGCCGAAATCTTCAGGTTTTCAAGGCTGTCGATTTCGTAGCGCGGCGAAAATGTGAAAGTCCACTGGTCGTTCTTTTTCCACGTCCCGTCCTCGAGGTCGCGGTCGCGGAAATTGACCCCGAAATCGGCCGCGCCCCGCCCTATGGAAGACGAGCTTTCGAGGGATGCGGTATAGACGCCGGCGTTGTAGGCGTAGGTCTGGCTGAGGGCGCCCTGCTTGGGGTTATTTTGGAACTGCTCCCAGGTGAGCCCCGTGGGAAATTCGGTATAGGATTTGGAATAGTTCCCGGAGAGCGTGAGGGAGGTGTCGGCTGAAAAATCGTAGCCCACGGACGCGCTGGCCGACTCCGCCCATGCCGCGGAATTTTCGCGGTATCCCTTCTCGCCATAGCGGTTGAGGGCGGCGTTGTAAAACCAGTCCCCCTCGCGGCCCGAAAAAGAGGCGTCGACGTTGTAAAAATTGTAGGAACCGTACACGCCGCCGACCCGCAAGGTGTTTTTTTCCTCCGACTTGCGCGTCGTGATTTTTATGACTCCGGCCACGGCGTTATTGCCGTACATCGCGCTCTGGGAGCCGCGCAAAACCTCTATCGACTCGACGTTTGCAAGCGGCACCTGGAGCCAGTTTATGGAGTCCATGTCGACCCTGTTGTAGCGCTGGCCGTCCACGAGCACGAGGACCCTGAGCTGGGAGTTCTCGCCGAAGCCGCGCATGGCGACGTTGCCCTGAGAATTGTTGCCCGTAAACGACATGAACCGCACGTTGCCCTCCTTCTGGAGGACTTCCGAAATGGAATTTGCCCCGCTTTGCCCTATCCTCTCCCGTGAAATGAGGGTGGAGTTTACAGGCGCCGACAGGGGGTCCGAGCCGAAGCGGTATGCGGTGGATTCAAGGCTCTCCAAAATCCCGGCCGCCTCCGAAGCGTCGGAAGAGCCCTCTTCGGCGATGGCGGCGGAGGCGCCGGCGGGGTCATCCCCCGCCGCGTGGCAAAACCCCGCCGCAGCGAGCGCCGCAGCCGCGGCATAGGCTTTTGTAAAATTCATGTCTTTTTTGGAAAATTTTGCCCGGCGGAGGCGCTGCGCCGGTTTTTGCTGAGAGAAGCGCGCCCCTCCGCCGGGCGGGGACGCATTGCGCCCCCATCGTTTTCACATTCGTTTTTGCGTTGCCGAACTTGAAAGCTTCCAATGCGGCGCGGACTTCCTCCGCCCCGCGCGCCGGCGCCCTAGGCGGCCCTTCTGCGGCGCGCGGCGAGAGCCAGCGCCACGAGGGCGAAAGCCGCGGCAAACGCCGCAGGCTCGGGGACGAAGGTGAGGTTGTCTATGGCGGCATAAGTGGGCAGGTTTACGCCGTAGGCCCCGCCGACGTTGGATGAGAATGCAAAGTCAAGGCCCGCCACTTCGCCAAGGCCGGAAAGGTCAACCGTATTCCAGCCGTCGCACACCATGAGATTGCCGCCGACGAACTCGCCGAGCGTGAATTCGATGGGGTCCGTATAGGAGCCGTCGGAGCATACCCCCCTTATGAGGAGCTTTATGAATGAGCCTTCCATGGCCGAGAGGGGGTCTGTGAAGGCGTTGCCGTTTTTAAAGATTTCGGCGGCGGTGAGGGTGTTTGTGACGTCGATGCTCTTCACGATGCGGTCGTCGCCCCAGAGACACGCCCCGCCCATGTCCGCGAATGACTCCGAAGTCCAGTTCGTGTAATACACTCCGTCCGAAACGGCCGGGGGCGTGCCGGAAAACAGGTAGATTACGGCGTACTGCGAGCTTCCGTCGGAGCCCGACCCCGTGACCGAGGCGTACTGGTTGGCATACGAAGTGTCGGAAGTGTCGGATGCCTTGGAGGCGCGTATGCCCTGCCACGAGCCCCATTCGTCGGTTTCCTGGAATGCGAAGGCGGTGTCGGACGAAGTCCAGACCGTGTCCGAGCCTATGGCGTCGGCGGGATACTGGGGCGAGGAGCCGCCTATTGAAACGTCCTCGAAGTTCACTGATCCGGCCCAAAGGGGGGAGGCCGCGACGGCTGCGACTGCGGCGCAGGCCGAAATTTTCTTTGCGATGGATAATGTGTATGACATGGCTTTTTTCTTTGCGCCCGCGCGGGGCGGCGTTTCGTATTTCCGGCATCCGCGCCGGAAAAGCCATGCAAAGCCGAAAAATACGCGGCGGCGTGCGACGCACATCCGCCTCCGTACGGCGATACGGGCTCCAAAGCCTTCCTACGCGGGAAACCGGGAGAATCCTGCATGACACACGTCTTCTGGCTCGACCCGTTGAAGCCCCAAGGGGGCCTCCGCGCCCCGGGGCCTTCCCGCAAAAGCAGTGGCAAAAATCCGGGGCGCAAACGGGAAATACAGCGGCGCGACCGCGTCCGATTTTGACGGACTTCCGTTTGTGTGCAGGAGCCCGCCTCCGCGGCTGGCGCCGAAGCGGGGCTCTTTATCATTCGGGCCCCTTGAAAGGCCCTCATAAAAAGAACATGGAATAAAAATTTCACGCTCCGGCGCATTGTCAACCATATTTTTGCCCGCGCGCCGGGCCCGGGGCAGAAAGGGGCCGCGCGGGCGCCGCGCCCTCCCCCGTTTTATCTTTACAGGGCGCAAAAAATACTGTTTTTTTTGCCTCGATTGACGCGGTTTTTGTACGACTTTTATAACAGCCGCGCCGGTCTCCAGCGGATTTCAAAAAAGCACAATCAAAAGGCCCGGACATGATATTCAGCGCCACAGACATCGCCATATTCATAGGATTCATCGCCCTCGTAGTGTTCGTGGGCCTCTACAAGAGCCGGGGCAAGGACGGCGCCGAGGACTATTTTCTGGCGGGCAGGGGCCTGACGTGGTGGCTAATCGGCTTCTCGCTCATCGCCGCCAACATTTCCACCGAGCAGTTCGTAGGCATGAGCGGCAGCGCGGCCGGCCCGGCGGGGCTTGCCATAGCAAGCTACGAGTGGATGGCGGCCGTCGTCCTGGTGTTCGTCGCGTTCTTCTTCCTGCCGAAATTCTTAAAAAGCGGCATATACACGATGCCGCAGTTTCTGGAATACCGGTTCGACACCCTCTCGCGGACGGTGATGTCGGTGATGATGGTCGTGGTCCTCGTCGCAGTCAACGTCACGGGGGTGATATTTTCCGGCGCCATAACGGCCTCCACCCTCTTTGCCGGGCACACATTCCTGGGAATCCCGATGGATGTTACGTTCTTTGCGTGGGCGATAGGCATTGTGGCCGCGCTGTACGTATTCGTCGGGGGCCTCAAGGCCTGCGCCTGGGCCGACCTGATACAGGGCGCGGCCCTCGTGGCAGGCGGGGCCATAATCGCGTGGCTCGCCTTCGACGCGATGGGCGCAATCGAAATTTCCAAAATAACCCACACCGCAGGCCCCGACGCGCTGAAAGGGCTCACTGACGCCTCGGGGGGCGTCGAAAAATTCGCCGCCGCAAACGCCGACAAGCTCACCATGTTCCTGCCCGGAGACGACCCCGAAGTGCCATGGACGGCCCTCATAATAGGGCTTTGGATACCCAACTTCTACTATTGGGGCCTGAACCAGTACATAATGCAGCGCACCCTCGGGGCCTCCAGCCTCGCGGAGGGCCAGAAGGGCATCATGTTTGCGGCGTTCATGAAGATACTGATGCCGTTTCTAATCGTGTTCCCCGGCCTCATAGCCTTCAACCTCTTTGCGGACAGGATGGCGGAAGCCGCCGCAAACGACCCGAAAATCTCCGGGGCGAACGCCCGCGCCTACGCGGCCGTGTACCTCGCAGAGCAGGACGCAAACGGCTCCCTCGCCCCATTTGAAGGCCCCGAAAGCCCCGCCGCAGCCGCGGCCGTGGCGAAGCTCGCAGACGGGGTTTCACGCGACCTCTCGGGCGGCGGAAAACCCCTTCTTTCAAATGCGGAAGCCATGGGCGCGCTCTCGTCCTACGCCGCAGACAGGGACGCCGGAAAGCTGAAAAACATACGCTATTCCTACGACGCAAGCTGGGCTGCGGCAAACCCCGGCGCGAGGGCCAAAGTCGACGAGTGGAACGCGCGGATGACCGCCGAAAACCCCGAGCTTGCCAACCCGTCGCTCCTCGACCAGCTCTCCGGAAAGGCGCAGACGCGCCGCCTGGTGGGGTACAAATACGACACCGCCTTCGGCATACTCCTGAAGGACCTCGTCCCGCCCAACGGCCTTACCGGCTTCATATTCGCCGCCCTCCTCGGCGCGGTGATAAGCTCACTTGCCTCCATGCTGAACGCCGCCTCCACAATATTTACAATAGACATATTCAAGCGGTTTATAAAAAGGGACGCAGACGACCGCGCAATGGTCTTTTCGGGGCGCGCGTGCGTGGCGGCCTTCACCGCGATAGGCTGCGTAATAGCGCCGTTTCTGGACTCCCCCAACTTTAAGAACATATTCACATACATCCAGGAGTTCCAGGGCTTCCTGTCGCCTGGGATACTCGCCGTGTTCATCTTCGGGCTCTTTTCCAAGAAGGCCCCGCGCTTCGCCGGGGCGATAGGCATTGTGGCAAGCCCCGCCATATACGGCTCGCTGCTGCTGCTCCTTCCGGAGGTGGCCTTCCTAAACCGCATGGCGATAACGTTCGTCTCAATACTTGCGGTAATGCTCGCAATGACTTTGATAAGGCCGCTCAGGCAGGAAATAACGATGCCCGTAAACGAGAACATGAAAATCGAGCACTCCCCGGCGGTGTACGCGATGGGGGCGGTCGTGCTCGCCTCGGTGGCTTCGCTTTACATATTCTTCAGCTAAAAAAACGGAGGGCTGCATGCAAAACCCAGGAGAAAACAACGCGGCAACGCTGAAAGACAGGGCGGTTTCACGGTTCTGCGAGATGTACGGGCGCGCGCCCGAGAGGGTCGCCGAGGCGCCGGGCAGGATAGAGCTTATCGGCAACCACACCGACTATAACGGCGGGTTTGTCATGGGCATTGCCATAGACCGCAAAATCGCCTGCGCCGTGGCCAGGCGCCCTGACCGCAAGGCCTGCTTTGCAAACGCAAAGACCGGCGCCAAGGCGGTGGTGGACATCGGCGACATACGCCCCTTCCCGAGGGACCGCAACTGGGCAAACTACCCCCTCGGGGTGTTCAAATTCCTGCTCGAAGCCGGCATGGACGCCCCCTGCGGCTTCGACTTCGCCGACGCAAGCGACCTGCCCTCCGGCTCGGGGCTAAGCTCCAGCGCGGCCGTGGAAACCGCCGCATGCGTCGCGCTCTCTGCCCTCTACGGATTCAGCCTTGAAAAGAAGGCCGTGGCCGCAATCGGCAGGAAGTGCGAAAACGAGTTTGTGGGCATGCCCTGCGGGATACTGGACCAGGGGGTCTCCGTATTCGGCAAAAAGGATTCAGCCGTATTCATCGACTGCCTGACGGAGGACTATTCCACATGCCCCCTGCCCGGGGGATGCTCGATATACCTTTTCAACTCCACCAAAAAGCACGCCCTCGTGGACGGCCTTTACGCCGAGCGGCACGCCGAGTGCATGGAGGCGGCGAGGGCCATGAGCGAAGTCGGCAGGGAGCAGCTCCTGCGTGCCTTCACGGCGGAAGACCTTGAGGCGGCAAGGCCGATGATGGGCAAAAACGCCTACAAGCGCGCCCTGCATGTCATAAACGAAAACGCGCGGGTGCTCGCGGCGCGGGAGATGCTCGAAAGGGGCGACGCAAAAGGCGCGGGCGCCCTCCTTTTCGAGTCGCACGAAAGCTCCAAAACTCTCTTTGAAAACTCGTGCGAGGAGATAGACTTCCTCGTGGACGCCCTCAGGGATTCCCCGGGGGTTTACGGCGCGCGCATAACAGGCGGCGGCTTCGGGGGCGCCGCGATGGCGCTTGCGGGAAGCGGCTTTTCGCAGGCGGACGCCGCCGCAGTCGCGGAGAAATACGCAAAAAGGTTCGGGAAGGCGCCGCTTGTAATGAAGTGTTCGGCAAGCGGCGGGGCGTCGCTGGTCTGAAGCCCCCGGGCATGAAATTAAAAACAAGACAGGAAGGCAAATGAACGTACTCGTAATAGGGGGCGCCGGATACATCGGCAGCCACTGCGTAAGGCAGCTCATGGCGGCCGGGCACCGCCCGGTCGTGCTCGACAACCTATCATACGGCCACACGGCCGCGCTAACCGGCGGCGTGCCGTTTTACATGGGGGATCTGGCCGATCCGGAAGCTGTCGGAAAGGCGCTGGACGCGGAAAAAATAGACGCTGTCATGCATTTTGCGGCGTTTATAAACGTCGGGGAGTCCGTGGAAAACCCGCTGAAATATTACAAGAACAACCTCTCAGGCGTGGTGTCGCTTTTGGAGACCATGCTCTCCCGCGGCGTCAAAAGGTTCGTGTTCTCATCGACCTGCGCCACATACGGCCTCCCGGAGACCCTGCCGATTGTGGAGGACCTCCCGCAGTTTCCGATAAACTCCTACGGGCAGACCAAGCTCGACGTGGAAAACCTGCTGAAGGCCTGCGCCTCGGCCTACGGGCTGAGTTCGGTCGTGTTCCGCTACTTCAACGCAAGCGGGGCGGCAGAGGACGGCTCCATCGGCGAGGACCACTCGCCCGAAACCCACCTCATCCCGCTTGCGATATACGCCGCTATGGGTAAGCGCCCCCCGCTCAAGGTGTTCGGCTCCGACTACGCCACGCCGGACGGAACGTGCCTGCGCGACTACGTGCACGTGGACGACCTGAGCCGCGCGCACATAGCCGCGCTCGGCCTGCTCGAAGGCCCCGGAAAATTCCTGCACTACAACCTCGGAACCGGCGCCCCAAACTCCGTTTTGGAGATAATACGGGGCGTCGAGAGGGTGACGGGGCTGAAGGTCCCCCACGAATTCGCGCCAAGGAGGCCGGGCGATCCCGACGCGCTTTACGCGGACTCCGCCAAGGCCAGGAGGGAGCTGGGCTGGAAGGTGAAATTCGACAAGGTTGACGACATCATAGCGACCGCCTGGAAATGGCACTCCTCCCATCCTGACGGGTTCGGCGGCTCCAGGTGAAGCGGGCGCGCCGCCGGGCGAGAAACGCGGCAGGCGCAAACCGCTCGGGCTTCGCCCAGGGCGCAAACCGGACGCCCGGGAAGGCCCCCGCTTCGGCGTCAGTCTATCGGGCCGTCCCTGAGCAGGTCGTGCACCTTCCCGGGGGCGTCGGAGGCTCCGGCGCCGGACGAGGCCAGGCCGAGCGCGCGGAAGAGAGCCCTGAAGAATCCCTCTGCGTCCCCGGACTCCAGGTTGTAGTTGAGCGAAGACAGGTAAAGCCTGCCCCTGCCCATGGGCTTTGAAAACAGGACGTCCCCGCGCCTTTTTTCGAGGTGCCCGTAGAGAACCATCTGGGCGCACTTCACGTTTTCGGGGGCGTCGAAAAGGTCCCAGTTTGTCCGGGCGGCCCGCAGGGCGGACACGGCCCCGCCGATTCCGCCCGCATCGAAAGATATTTTCGCTATCTCCCTGTCTCCGCGCCCCCCTCGGACAAAATAGAGGTCCGGCACGTTGAAAGCCCCGGCTACCCGCGCGTCCTCCCCCTTTTCAAGGGAAGTTGAAACGCCCTCAAAAACTCCTATCTTCCCGCCGAAGACAGGCTCCAGCGCGGGCGAAGGCCCCCCGTCGGCCGTCATAACAAGCACGGCCGCCCCCGGCACCCGGGAAAGCTCCGGAATTATTTTGCGCGCGAGCGTTTCAGCTTCGGCCTTTCCGGCGTTTTCCCCGTCCACTATCGCAAAACCCGACCTGCCGTCCGGCCCCTCGAGCGCAATGCCGAGCTTTTCGAGCCTCTTTGCGAGCCTCCCCCCGCGGTCCCCCACAAACCGCGCGCCTGCGAATGCCGGCTCGCCGGAGGGCGAGGGCGCGGGCCTGGCAAACGGCAGCTCCTCGACGGCGCCGGGAAGGACAGAATAAGAATCCCAGGGGCATGGCATGCCGGCAAACGCCGCCTTCAGGGCCGTGTACATCGCCATCGGCCGCATGAAGGGGAGTTTAGGGTCTATCCCGGGATTGAGCGTTGACACGTACGGGGGGATGCGCTCGAACTGCCATCCGGGCCTGCCCTCCTCGTAGGCTTTTGCGGGGAATACGCCGTCCCCGGGCCCGGGAAGGCGCGAAAAGTCGGAGTAGCCGTAGTTGAGGTGCTCGATGCCGAACCAGCATACCTCAGACGGCGAAAAGTACGCCGCGTGCGGGACTGCCATTTCGGAGACATTCTTATAGAGGTCCGTTGCGAGGGCCTCGTTGCGCCCGGCGTAGGATTCAAAGGCCCTGTCGCCTGCGTACTTCCAGACGCGCGGGGGCATCCCGTAGTAGGTCGCCCCGAACTCCCCTATTACGATTGGCTTCTGAGAGCCCATCGACTCCCTTATCTTTGCGATGCGCCCCGCGTCGAAGCCGTCGCCCAGGTGCCTGCTCCAGACGGGCAGCGCGCCCTCCAAATCCCCGTCGCCGTCAACAGTTACAAACGGCCTTGTCGGGTCCAGGCTGCGGGCGAGGGCGGCAAGCCCCGCGAGCTTCCGGTTCCATTCGGCCTTCTCTCCGGCGGGGATTTTCGCAAGGTGGGGAAGGCTGAGGGCGAACATTTCGTTGCCGACGCTCCATCCCATGACTGAGGGGTTGTTGCGGTGGCGAAGCACCATGCGCCGCGTCTGCCCGGCGGCCCTCTCCCACAGCTCCCCGCGCGCCAGGTTTGGCCTCAGGGAGCTGCCGAAAAACCCGTTTTCGCAAAGCACCATTATCCCCATCTCGTCGGCGAGGTCGTAATAGCATTTCGGCCACACCTGCGCGTGCGGGCGCACGGCGTTGCCCCCGAAGGACTTTATCATGAGGTACCACGCGTACGCGAAACGCCTGGAACAGACGTAGGGGCCGAAAGGATGCTGAATGTCCCCGCGCGCCTGGATTTTTTCGCCGTTTAAAGTGAAGTCGGAACCGCTTATGCCGAACTCCCTCCAGCCGAAGCGCGCGTATTTTGCGTCCGCCGCGCGCCCCCGGGACGAGAGCGACACCACCGCCCCGTAAAGGTTCGGCGCATCGGGCGTCCAATGCTTGAGCCGCCCCGAGACTTCCGCCTTCAGGGAAACCTTTGCGGTTTCGCCCGGCTTTAATGATATTTTGCGCGCGGGAAGCTCCATCGCGGGCTTCCGTGCCAGACTCCACGAAATTTCCGGGGCGTCCAGAACGGCCCCGAGCCTCTCGCCCAGCGGCTTGCCGTCGTCGAGAGAAAGCCCGGCGGATGCGGCGAGCGCCGGATTTTTATTTATCCACTCCCGCACGTCGGCCGAAACTTCGCCTTCAAACGGCTCCTCCGAGGCGTTGGCGACCTCGATTTCCAGTTCTAGCTCCCCCCTGCCCACCATCGGCTTTGCAAAGACGTCCGCGACATGGGTTTCAGGGACGGCTTCAAGGAACACGTCCTGCCATATCCCCGCGAGGTCGTCCGTGTTAGAGCCGCCGGGGAACATCCCCCGCATTCCGGGAAAATATTTCGTCCCCTCCCCCGCCGGAGGCGGCTCCATGTCGAAGAGCTTTATGTGGCGGACGCCGAGAAGCACCTCGTTTTTGCCGGGCTTGAGGGCGCCTGTTATGTCGGCGGAAAATCCGGTGTGCTGCGTCATGTTCGAGGCGATGAACTTCCCGTTCACATAAAGCGCGCTCTCGCCTGCCACCGCGTCAAACCGGATTATGACGCGCCGCCCGGCCCACGACGCGGGAAGCGAAAAATCCCGGCGCAGCCACCCCATGCGCTTTGACGCCCAGCCCTCGGGATAACCGGGGAAATACACCGAACTCGGCGCATAGGGCCTCGAAGTCCCCTCGCCGGTCTTTTGCCCGCCGCCCCAGGAGTTCACATTCCATGGGGAGGGTATTTTAATCTTCACCGCGTCCCATCCGTCCGGGCGCGCTGCGGGAAGCTCGGGCGGAATTCCCGAACCGGGTTTCCAGCCCCTGGGAATGTCGGCCCCCTGGAAATCCCAGAGGCCGTTTAAGCATATTTCGTCCCTGAAGCCCCTCTCAACCGGGGCCACTATGCCCTCCGCCGGGGAGAAATCCCTAGGGAACCCCTTCCCCGCCGAGGCGGCCGAATGGCATGCCAAAACGGCTGCGGCAAAAACAGATATTCTGAAAAAAATTCCCATGGCATCCTCCCTGTAAAATCCGGCATTCTAATCTGCACATACAATCCTGCATGCAAATACCAACTTTTCAAGCGAAAAATGAAACTATGTTTCAAAAAAGCACGGCAATGATGGCAATGCCGCAGAAAAATCTGAAAAGGCGCGCCGCTTTGCGGATTGCCCCGTCAAAATCGCCCGGCTGAAAGCCCGCAATCTCCCCGGCCATTGCGTTCCCCCGCACTGATACTTCCAAAGAAAGAAGCCCATGCGGCTTGAAAACTCCGTGTTTTCCAGTTTCTCCCATTCTGCCCCGAGGCGGGTTCCGGGCAAAAATGAGAATGTTTAACGGTAAAATCCGCCCAACGGGACGCGGACACTCCCAAGCCTTTGCATTTTAAAAGCCTGATTTCATACAAACCCGGGCGCCGCACGATGAAAAACGGCCCGATGCGGAATTATCGGAGAGCAGAGCCAAACGCCCCCTGTCAGTCGGCGCAGTCGAGCTCAAAGCCGAAAATCCCACAAACGCCGCAAACGGCGAAATCCCCCCTCTTCGGCCGGGCAAAACGGCTTTGCGCGGCAAATCCCGCCCATCCCGGATGCGATGCGGGCCCCATTCCAAATGGGGCAAAAAAAACGGCCCCGGAATTTTCCGGAACCGCTTTAAATCCGTCCCCGAAGCGTCAGGCCCTCCCGCGCGACTTTCTGTTATGAAGAAGCGACGAAAACAGGGCAAACACGATAAAGACTATGCTGACGAGGGCCGCGAACGCCTCCGGTACCTCCCTTACGGCGGACTTCAGCATGACCACCGAAAGCGCGCCTATCGCCCAGTATGCGCCGTTTGTCAGGTACTTGAGCTTGTCGAGGGTCTTGTGCTCGACAAGCACTATCGTAAGCGACCTCACGAACATCGCGCCGACGCCCAGCCCGACCACGATGACAACCACGTCCTTTGTGAAAGCGAAAGCGCCCAGCACGCCGTCGAGCGAGAAGGACGCGTCGATGAGCTCAAGGTACATGAAGGCCGCAAAGCCCGCCTTGCCTGAGAGCCGCACGCCGTCGCCCGCCCCCTTGTGGTGCTTTTCAAGCCACCTTGAAACCGTGTCGATGCCGAGGAAAAGCAGGATGCCCACAATGCCCGAAACGGCGCAGACCGCCCTGTCCGTATCGGGCAGGAAGAGCATGAGGACGGCGAGGGCGAGGGCGGCGATTATCTCGTGCGAAAATCTGAGGGAGGCGATTTTCTTCATGGGCCGCTCTATGAACCATATCCAGTCCACGCGCTTGTTTTTGTCGATGAAAAACTTCAAAAAGAGCATCATGAGGAACATCCCGCCGAAGGACACGATTCCGGCGTTGGCCTCCTCCAGGTGCGCGACGTACTCGTCGGGGTTTGAAAGCGCGAGGCTTATCACCTTTGAAAACGGTATGTGCGAAAATACCGCCACGACCGCCACGGGAAAGAGGAACCTCATTCCGAAGACTGCGATGAATATGCCCCACGTCAGGAACCTGTGCCGCCACACGTCGTCCATATGCTCTAGCTTGACCGCGTTTACGACGGCGTTGTCGAATGATATTGCGACCTCCAGAAGCGAGATTGCAAAAGCCGTCAGCGCAAAGGCGACCCCCGCCCCGTGCATCGCCTCTCCGCGCCAAAAGGCGCATACGAGCCCGACAATGACGCATATGAAAGACCATTTGAAATGTTTGAACATAATCCGCCCAAAGATTCACCATTTTCATTAGGATTCAAGCATATTTGTGTGAGAGTTCCGTTAGAGGCCCCTCCCCGCGCGCCGCAATCCCCCGCCGGAGGCCGCGCAGGGGGAAAAGGCGGGGGGAGCGAAAAAAATACTTTACATTGAAACTTTTTACGCATAACATGTTTCCGAATTAAAAAACAAAGGACGGCATATGGACGCGATGACAGCCCTTTCACTAATGCTCTCACTGGCCCTTTTTGCGGCCCACTGCTCCCTCAGGGTGCGGGTGTCCCGCCTGGAGGACGAACTTGCCTCCCTGAGGTCCGAATTCTACAAGAGGGCGCGCCGCGCGGATGCGCCCGACAGGCTTCCGCAGAAGCCCGCGCCAAGCCCCGAGCCTCCCCGGCCCCTCCGGCAGCCCATTGGGAACGCCCCGCTCAATGCGGCATGCGCCATGCCTCCGCGCCCTCCGGAACAGGCGGAGCAATTCCGCGCCGCGCACGCGCCGCTTCCCATAAGGCAGAAGAACTGCCATGGCGGCGTCCGGCCGGCTGCGGGGGCGGAGGCGCGCGGGAAGGAATCGCTCGAAGAGAGCCTGGCCTCCAAAATTTTCGTCTGGCTCGGGGGGGCCGCGCTGCTTTTTGCGGGCTTTTTCCTCATAAGGTACTCCATTGAGCGCGGCCTCTTCACGCCGTGGATGCGCGTAATCTCGGGAGCGATATTTGCAACTGGCCTCGCAGGCGGGGCGTTTTTTGCAAGGGCCGCAAATGCGGCGGGGCGCATACCGGCCGCGATGATGGGAGCCGCAGTCGCGATATTGTACGGCGACGCGTTCGCGGCGGGCCCCGTTTACGGGCTCATACCAAACGCGGCCGCGTTCTGCCTGATGGCCTGCGTGAGCGCCCTCGCCTTTCTGGCGGCGCGCCCGTTCGGCAGGGGGATGGCGCTGCTGGGGGTGGCGGGGGCCTTTCTGGCCCCGGCGGTGATACCCTCCGACAACCCGTCCTCGCCGCTGCTTCTCACGTACCTGGCAATAAACACATCGGGGATGCTGGCGTACTTTTCAAAATCCCGGTCTCCCATGTCGGCCTGCGCGCTGCTCGCGTGCGCGGCGGTGTGGTCTGCGGCGTGGCCGTTTTTGTTCTTCAAAACGCCGGGGGACCTTTGGGCGTTCTTTGCGTGGCTTGCGTTCGCCTCGGCGGCCTTTGCGCGGTTCGGCGCGGCGGCAAGAAAGGGAGGGATGCGCGGGGAGATTGCCTCGGAAGAGCTGGGGCCTGAAAAATTCTTTGCCCTCTTTTCCGCAGGGGTTCCGTTTGCATGCTTTTTCTATTCCTGCCTGATGTGCGCCTGGGCCTCGAAAATTGCCGGGACGGGCGCGTTCATGCCGGAATTTCTCCCGGCGATAGCCGCAGGATTCGCGCTTGCGTGGCTGTCTGCAAGGGTGAGGGAGTACGCGCTGCCCTCCCTCGCAGTCCCGGCGGCGCTGGCTGTTCTTCTATGGCATTCAACAGGCACAGGCCCGGCCGCGACCCATATTCTTGTATTTTCGCCGCTTGCCGCATTTGCGGCGACGCTTGCGGCGCGCAGGGGCTCGGCGAGGTTTGCCGCGATGCTTGCGCTGTCGCTTTTCGGAACCCTCCCCGCAGCAGCCTGCAACGCCATGCACGCCGGCGCGGAGGGGAAGGCGTGGATGGCCGTCATGCTTGCAATCGGCGCGGGGCAGGCGCTTTTCGGGGCGGCCGCGTTCAAATCCCCGCAATCCGCCAGGGCCTGCCGCATACTGGCGGCCTCCTCCGCGCTTTGGCTCCTCGCCGCGGCGTTTGCATCCATGCGCACGTTGGGACTTGCCATGCCGTACCTCTTGCCCGTGGCGGCCCTGTTTTACGCCGTCCTAAGCGGACGCAAGAACGGTTCGGCCTTCGGCGCGGCGGCAACGGCTTTCTTCGCAGCGAGTTTCATTGCGATATTCACAGCCGAAAGCCTGTGGCACATGTTCGAGCTGTTTTCGGCGCTCCCCTGCCTCCTGATCGCCACAGCCCTGTTTTACGCCATCCTAAGCAGACGCAAGAACGGTTCGGCCTTCGGCGCGGCGGTAACGGCTCTCTTAGCAGCGAGTTTCATTGCGATATTCACAGCCGAAAGCCTGTGGCACATGTTCGAGCTGTTTTCGGCGCTCCCCTGCCTC